>Ga0207756_100028_pt1 | contig 274119 bp, 278 predicted proteins | sample A23M1SouthBayCA_FD_187748 | JGI IMG/M metagenome (GOLD analysis project Ga0207756, IMG submission 187748) | Aerobic enrichment media microbial communities from Eden Landing Ponds, California, USA - A23 M1 (3) (SPAdes) | ecosystem: Environmental > Aquatic > Marine > Unclassified | place... | reverse complement strand
CCCGCCGCTGTCGCGGCGGGCTCGGTTGGGTAATCAAGCGCTCCCGTAGCAAGCCCTCCTCGGCGCCGGCACGGGACCGGCGCCTCGTCGCCCTTGTCGATTCTTCTGAAAATCTCCGATTTTCAGCGGTGAGCGAATCGGAGATTCGCGAGCCACGCAGAACCGTCCGGTTCTGCGACGTCTCGAAAGCCGCGCCGCGGCTTTCGGCGACCACCAGGCCGAGCGCTGTCGCGTTCGGCGTGGGTTGTTCCCGCGGCGCTTTTCCGCGACTGTACCGCTGGCCGTCTTGTCTCCTGTTACGCACTATAGATTTATCGAACAATTCCGGTGCGAGCGAAGCGAACACAGAACAAAAGGTCGGTGTGCTACTGCTCGGCCAGCGCGTAGAGTATTCCAGCGCCGACGTAGACAGTGCTGTCCGCTACCGTTGGCGACGAGTACAAACCTCCGAGATCAAACGTCCAGTGTTCCGATCCATCTGACGCGTCCAAGGCGACCAGATTTCCCGTCGTACCCCCAGCGTACACAGTGCCGTCGGCAACAGCTGGTGATGCTCGCACCTCGCTTGAGCTGATCTGCGTACTCCATTGTTCAGTGCCGTCCTCCGCGTTTACCGCGTACAGGTTTTCGTCTCTGTTCGAGTTCGATTGCGTATTCTTACTGCCGACGTATACCGTGTTATTTGCCACGGTCGGCCGGGTGAACTCAGCCGTTCGATTACGTGGACTGGACCCCAGTGACCCGGTTTTGCCAAATATCCATTTTTCAGTCCCGTCAGATTTGTCTAACGCGAATAATTTCCCACCATCGTTGCCATCTGCACAGTAGACTGTGTTATTGGAAACTGTCAGCGGTACTCCTGCTCCAGCTCCGGTCCCGAATTTCCACTGTTCGGTCCCGTCTACTGCGTCCACCGCATACACGCTTCTTGCACCAACGTAGACCGTCCCATCGTCTACTGCCGGCTTGGTCGTCACGGGGGAGTCCGGCTCAAACGACCACAGTTCGGTCCCATCTGACGCGTCTATCGCATACAGGAGGCCGTCTGTGAATGCGCCGTCCCCGATGTACACCGTCCCGTCTGCTACGACTGGCGAGGACGAAATTTGATGAGACGTCTCGAAGGTCCATTGTTCGGTCCCATCGTCCACATCCAGTGCGTACACGTTTTGATTCTCACTGGCGATATACACCGAACCGTCGGTCACTGCTGGCGAGGACCGTATCTCACCTCCGGTTTCGAAGGTCCACTGTTCGCTCCCCCCTGCCGCGTCCAACGCATACACCGTCCCGTCAAAGCCCCCGATATAAACCGTACCGTCAGCGACCGCCGGTGAACTAGCCGAGGCACCCACATCGGCGGTCCACTGTTCGGTGACGGAATACGTCTCTGTTTCCGTTTCGGTCTCAGTATTGTCGGATGGGATTTCCTTGATGTTGTTGGTGGTACTGTCGTATATCAACCATTCTCCGCGATGTGTGCGTAGCTCGTACTCCTTGTTAAAGCGGGTATCCATCCCACCGGACCCAGGAGTCGTTTCTACGACGTGAGCCTCTGCCCGCCCCTCGGTACGGATGTCAACAGACTCAACGGAGACTTCAATCGTGTAATCCGCCGGTAGCTGCTGGAAAGACTCTTCAATCTCCGTCAGACTCACGGGGGAGTCCGGATGCAGCGTCCCACGGTACCCGTCGATGTCCCGGTCCTCGATGGCCTGACCGCGTTCCCGAATAACCGCCCGTATTTTCTTGGTAGCGTTCGTCCCGTTGGTAGCGTTCGTGGTTCTGGAACTGGTTTTCGTATCGTTGGCACCAGTATCCGTAGTATTGCTGGAGCATCCAGCCAATAAACCAGTTGTAGCTAGGCCAAGCGTAGCAATGACTGTCCGTCTTGATTTCATATTTTCACTTCCCGACCCGAAATTGATAACACTGTGCCATACGGCAAATAATCGCCCCCCGTCAACCGGGACGTTCGGGATATGGCATTGCGACGGTCCCGAGCCCATAACGAACTCGATGTCGTCTACTGTTTCCCCTACTCCTCCGTCTCGAACGTCTCGACGGTCGCCACGCGGTCGCCGTCGCCTGTTCGCATGACGATGACGCCCTGCGTGTTGCGGCCCTGTTCGGAGACCTCTCCGACCCTCGTGCGCATTATCTGGCCGGCCTCGGACATCGCTACCAGGTGTTCGTCGCCGGCGACGCGCTCGATGGCGACCGACTCGCCGTTGCGCTCGCTGGTCTTGATGTCCCGGAGGCCCTTGCCGTAGCGGGACTGCCGGCGGTACTCCTCTAAGGGTGTGCGCTTGCCGTAGCCGTTCTCCGTCACGGTGAGGAGGTCGGCGTCGTCCTCCGTTTCGGCGGCGACGAGCCCGATGACCTCGTCGTCGCCCTCGAGTTTCACGCCGTTGACGCCGCGGGCGGTTCGGCCCATCGAACGGGCCTCGCCCTCGTCGAAGCGGATGGCGTTGCCCCGAGCGGTGCCCAAGAGTAGGTCGTGGTCGCCGTCGGTGACCGCCACGTCGGCGAGTTCGTCTCCGTCTTCGAGTTTCGCGGCGATGATCCCCGTGGAGCGGATGTTCTCGAAGTTCTCCGCGGGCGTGCGCTTGACGTACCCGCCCGAGGTCGCCATCGTTAGGAACTCGCCCTCGCCGAAGTCCTCGGTGTTGACGACCGCCGTTATCTCCTCGCCGGCATCGAGGTCGAGGAGGTTCACCGCGGACTTGCCCCGCGCGGTGCGGGACATCTCCGGCACCTGGAAGGTCTTCAGTTGGTAGACTTTCCCCTGATTTGTGAAGCAGAGGAGGTAGTCGTGGGTGTTCGCGCAGAACACCTTCGAGATTCTATCGCCCTCCTTCACGTCGGCGCCGATAATGCCCTTTCCCCCGCGCTTCTGCGGGTCGAAGTTCGCGGCGGGCATCCGCTTGACGTAGTCGTCCTCCGTAACGACGACCAGGACCTCCTCCTCGGCGATGAGGTCCTCGCGGGTCACCGTACTGGAGTCCTCCACGAAGGACGTCCGCCGGTCGTCGGCGTACTCCTCTTTTATCCTCTCCAGCTCGTCGACGATGACGTCGCGGAGCTCCGATTCGTCCTCCAGAATCGTGGTGAGGCGCTCGATTTCGGCCTGCACGTCCTCGTACTCCTCGTCGATTTCGCCGCGCTCCATCGCCGTCAGCGAGCCCAGTTGCATCGAGACGATGTGCTCGGACTGGCGCTCGGTGAAGTCGAAGGCCTCCTCCAAGGACTCCTTGGCGCCGTCCCGGTCGGGGGCATTCTGGATGTGTTCCACGACCGACTCGACGTTTTCGAGGGCCGTGAGACGGCCTTCGAGGATATGGGCGCGTTCCTCGGCCTCGTCTAAGTCGTGTTCGGAGCGCCGCCGGACGACTTCCTTTCTGTGGGCGACGTACTCCTCCAAGGTCTCCTTCAGGTCGAGGACCTTCGGCTGTCCGTCCACGAGGGCGAGATTGATGACGCCGAAGGTCTTCTCCAGGTGGCTCTCCAGCAGCTGGTTCTTGACCACTTCGGGCATCGCGTCGCGTTTAAGTTCGATGACGATGCGCACGCCGTCGCGGTCGGACTCGTCGCGGAGGTCCCGAATCCCCTCAATTTCGCCCGCGTTGACGTCCTCGGCGATTCGCTCGACGAGGCGGGCCTTGTTCTGCTGGTAGGGGATTTCGGTGACGACGATGCGTCCCTCCTCCTCGTTGACCTCGAACTCCGCGCGCATCCGGACGCGCCCGCGGCCGGTGGCGTAGGCGTCCTGTACGCCCTGCCGGCCGACGATGTTCGCGCCGGTCGGGAAGTCCGGACCCTTGACGTGGTCGGTCAGGTCCCCGATGGAACAGTCCGGGTTCTTCAGGAGGTGAACGGTGGCGTCGACCACTTCCCCGAGGTTGTGTGGCGGGATGTTCGTGGACATTCCGACGGCGATACCGGAGGAGCCGTTCACGAGGAGGTTCGGGAACGCCGCCGGTAGGACCGTCGGCTCTTCGAGGCGGTCGTCGTAGTTCGCCTGGAAGTCGACGGTGTCCTTCCCGATGTCTTCTAATAATTCCTCGGAGATGGGGCTCATCCGGGCTTCCGTGTAGCGCATCGCGGCGGCGGGGTCGCCGTCCATCGAGCCGAAGTTGCCCTGGCCGTCGACGAGCGGGTTGCGCATGCTGAAGGGCTGGGCCATCCGCACCAGCGTGTCGTAGATCGCGGAGTCGCCGTGCGGGTGGTAATCACCCATCGTCTCGCCGACGACGGAGGAAGACTTCCGATGGGAAGAGCGGGAACTGACTCCCATCTCGTTCATCGCGTAGAGGATGCGCCGGTGGACGGGCTTCAACCCGTCCCGAACGTCGGGCAGCGCGCGACCGGCGATGACGCTCATCGCGTAGTCGATGTAGGACTGCTCCATCTCGTCCTCGATGCGGACGCGCTTGACGTCCTGTGCGCTCACGTCGGCCTCGGGGCCGGGGGCGTCGGGGAACTCCGAGCTCATATGTCGACCCACTCCGCTTCCGGCGAGTGCTCCTTGATGAACTGCTTTCGGGGTCCGACGGCGTCACCCATCAGGACGTTGAACATCTTGTCCGCCGCGGCGGCGTCCTCGATGGTGATCTGCTTGAGTATCCTGTTCTCGGGGTTCATCGTCGTCTCCCAGAGCTGTTCGGGGTTCATCTCGCCCAGGCCCTTGAAGCGCTGGACCTGGGTGGGGTTGCCGTTGCACTTCTCCTCGACGATTTTCTCGCGTTCGGCCTCGGTCATGGCGTCGTAGGTCTCGCCGCGGTAGCGGATGCGATAGAGGGGCGGCTGGGCGGCGTAGACGTGGCCGCCCTCCAGGAGCGGGCGCATGTGGCGGTAGAACAGCGTCAACAGCAGGGTTCGGATGTGTGCGCCGTCCACGTCGGCGTCCGTGGCGAAGATGACCTTCCCGTAGCGCAGGTCCTCGAGGTCGAACTCGTCGCCGACGCCGGTTCCGAGCGCGGTGATGATGTTCCGTATCTGGTCGTTTTCGAGGATGCGGTCGAGGCGGTGTTTCTCGACGTTGAGAATCTTCCCTCGAATGGGGAGGATGGCCTGGAACTCGGGGTTTCGGCCCTGCTTGGCGCTCCCGCCGGCGCTGTCGCCCTCCGCGATGAACAGTTCGGCTTCCTCGGGGTCGCGGCTCTGGCAGTCCGCGAGCTTCCCGGGCAGGGAGGTAGATTCGAGCGCGGACTTCCGTCGGGTGAGCTCTTCGGCCTTCTTCGCGGCCTTCCGGGCCTTGGCGGCCTCCACTGCTTTCGAAATGATGGTCTCCGCGGTGTCGGGGTGTTCCTCGAAGTAGGTGTTCAGCCCCTCGTGGAGGATGCTCTCGACGATGCCCCGCACCTCGCCGTTGCCGAGTTTCGTCTTGGTCTGCCCCTCGAACTGCGGGTCGGGGTGCTTGACCGAAATGACTGCAGTGAGCCCTTCGCGGACGTCCTCGCCGTTGAGCGTGTCGTCGAGGTCCTTGAGGAGGTTGTTCTCCTTTGCGTAGTCGTTGACCACGCGCGTGAGGGCGGTCTTGAACCCCGTCAGATGGGTACCCCCCTCTCGGGTGTTGATGTTGTTCGCGAAGGCGTGAATCGAGCCCTGGAGTTCGTCGGTCGCCTGCATTGCGACCTCGACGCTGATGTCCTCTTCTTCGCCCTCTAGGTAGATGACGTCGTCGTGGAGCGGCGTCTTCGCCTCGTTGAGGTAGCGGACGAACTCCCGGATGCCGCCGTCGTACTCGAAGACCTCCTCGGTGTCCTCCCGTTCGTCCGTGAGTTCGATGCGGACGCCCGGGTTCAAGAAGGCCAACTCGCGCAGGCGGGAGGCGAGCGTGCTCGTCGTGAACTCGACGGCTTCGAAGATGTCGCCGTCGGGCCAGAACGTGATTTCCGTCCCCGTTTCCTCACCCTCGTCCATCTCACGGACCTCTTCGAGACCCTGGGGTTCGCCGCGTTCGAAAGCCTCGCGATAGACCGCGCCGTCGCGGCGGACCTCGACTTCCAAGCGCTCGGAGAGGGCGTTCACGACCGAGACGCCGACGCCGTGGAGGCCCCCCGAGACCTGGTAGGACTCCTTGTCGAACTTCCCGCCTGCGTGGAGGACGGTCATGATGACCTCCACGGCGGGGCGGTCGTACTCCTCGTGGGTGTCCACCGGGATGCCGCGGCCGTCGTCGGCCACCGTCACCGACCCGTCCTCGCCGACCGTGACCTCGATGTGGTCGCAGTAGCCCGCGAGCGCCTCGTCGATGGAGTTGTCAACGACCTCGTACACCAAGTGATGAAGCCCGCTGGCGTCCGTCGAGCCGATGTACATCGCCGGCCGCTTGCGGACGGCCTGTAGGCCTTCCAATACTTGTATCTGCCCGGCTCCGTACTCGTTTCCGTCTGGCATAATCGTTGGTTCGGATAGTTCCGGGGATGGGATAAGCCCATCGGGCGCGCTCGCGTGCGCGCGAGCCGTGGCCGACGAAAGGTTTATAATAAACAATCACAGAGAAGAGTCATGCCAATCGCTACCACGTGGGGTGGGGCGGGGGCACGAGGAGACCACCGATGACTGTCGAAGAAGAATCCGACGCACAACGACGCGAGGCAGAGCGCCGTGAACGCGACCGACTGGCCCGCCGCGAGTATCAGTCGGTCCAGTACGAACTGCTCGGTTTTTAAGCGGTTTTACTTTCACTCCGCCACCACGCCCCTTATGGTGGCGGTTGCGTTAGGAGTGAGTAGAGATGCCTTTCCAATCGACGCTCGGCGAGGAGGAGTCCGTCGCGGAGGAGCTCGCGGCGGGCCAACGCTCCATCTCCATCGCCGAGTTCTTCGAGAAGAACAAACACATGCTGGGCTTCGACTCCGGAGCCCGGGGGCTCGTGACGGCCGTCAAGGAGGCCGTCGACAACGCCCTCGACGCCTGCGAGGAGGCCGGCCACCTCCCCGATATCTACGTCGAAATCGAGGAAGCCGGCGACTACTACCGCCTCGTCGTCGAGGACAACGGCCCCGGTATCACCAAGGAGCAGTTGCCGAAGGTCTTCGGGAAACTGCTGTACGGCTCGCGCTTTCACGCCCGCGAGCAGAGTCGCGGTCAACAGGGCATAGGGATATCCGCGGCGGTTCTCTACAGCCAACTTACGAGCGGAAAACCCGCGAAGATAACCTCCCGCACCCAGGGTGCGGAGGACGCTGACTACTTCGAGCTCGTCATCGACACGGACACGAACGAGCCCGAAATCGATGTCGACGAGACGACGAGCTGGGACCGGCCACACGGCACGCGCATCGAGTTGGAGATGGAGGCGAACATGCGGGCGCGCTCGCAACTCCACGACTACATCGAGCACACCGCGGTCGTCAACCCCCACGCCCGCCTCGAACTCGTGGAGCCGCAGGGCCAGTTCAAATACGAGCGCGGCACCGACGAACTCCCCGACGAAACCGAGGAGATCCGGCCCCACCCCCACGGCGTCGAGTTGGGCGCGCTCATCAAGATGCTCGGGGACACCGACTCCTACTCCCTCTCCGGCTTCCTCCAGGAGGAGTTCACCCGCGTCGGCGCCAAAACCGCCGACAACGTCCTCGACAACTTCCGCGACGAACACTACGGCCGGGAGATGGCGTGGTCGGTGCCCGAGGAAGGGGTAACGGAAGCCATCGCGGAGGCCGTCTCGAACAAGTCGAGCGAAGCTACCGAAGGATTCGCCGAGGATGCGACCGATGCGCTCCGTGAGGCGGCCCCCGTCACGCGCTCCGGCGTCGAGGCCGCAGTCGAGTCGGCGGCTGACGACGCGGCCGACGAGCACGACGAGACCTTCGGCAGCACGGTCAGAGAGAAAGCCGCCGACGCCGCGTGGGACGCGGTGAGCGCCGAGCGCGCCGCGGACTGCGAGGCGCTCGTCGACGACGCCACCACCACCAGAAAGGACGAGGCCGCAATCGAGGGACTCGCCGAGCGCATCGCGGAGACGGTCCCCGACGCGGGCGAGCGCCACCGCTTCACCCGCTCGGCGCTCGAAGACCTCGTCGCCCGCGCGGCCGACCGCACGGAGGACGCCGTCGGCGAATCCTTCGGCGAGACGGCGCGCGAGAACGTCGTTGAGGCCTTCTGGGCGCGCATGGAGACGGTCCCGGAGGACCCACCGAAGGTCTCCGATGTCGCGGGGAACCGCGACGCCGCCGCCGAACTCCTCTCGGCGATGGAGGTAACCGACATCATCTCGCCGCCCACGGACTGCCTCTCGCCTATCACGCCCGGGAACGTTCATGCTGGGTTGGAAAAGGAGTTCGACGCCGACTTCTTTGCCGCGGCAACCCGCGACGCGGACGTCCACGGTGGTGACCCCTTCATCGTGGAGGCGGGCATCGCCTACGGCGGCGAGCTCGAAAGCGAAGGGAAAATCGAACTCATGCGCTTCGCGAACAGGGTACCACTGGTATACCAGCGCGGCGCCTGCGCCACCGCCGACGTTGTCGAAAACATCGGCTGGCGGAACTACGGGCTGGACCAGCCCGGCGGGAGCGGGATGCCGAAAGGCCCCTGCGTGTTGATGGTCCACGTCGCCTCTACGAACGTCCCCTTCACCAGCGAGTCGAAGGACGCCATCGCCAACGTCCCCGAAATCGAGGACGAAATCGAACTCGCCATCCGGGAGGCCGCCCGCGAACTGAAGAGCTACCTGAACAAGCGCCGCTCGATGCAAAAGCGCCGGCAGAAACAGGACGTCCTCGCGACGATTCTCCCACGGATGGCCGAGAAGGTCGCGGAGGTCGTCGACCGGGAGGAGCCCGAGGTGGGCGACGCGATGGCGCGTATCATGAACAACGTCCTCGTCGAGCGGGAGCGCGAGGACGACCGCGTCGAGTTGACGGTGGAGAACAACTCCGACACCGCGGAGGAACTCGAAGTGACCGACATCGTCGCTACGGGCTCCGAACCCGAGGGGCTCCCGGAGGACGTACGCGCCGTCGAGATGGACGGCGAGTACTTCCTCACGTGGCACGTCGACGTGCCCGCGGGGGAGGAAACGACCCTCGAATACCGGACGGACGCCGACGGCTTCGATCTGAGCGTCGAGGGCGTCGAGGACGCGAAACTCACGATATCACAATGAGCACCACGGACAACGAGGCCAGGGAGCGCCTCATCGACCTCGCGGCGGAGTTCTACGACCAGTTTGAGGACGGGGAGGTCCCCAGCCTCTCAGTTCCCACGCGCACCAAGTCCAACATCGAGTACGACGAGGACGCGGGGGTGTGGGTGTACGGCGACCGACACTCCACGCGCTCGGCCAAGTCGGTGGGCGGCGCGCGCAAACTGCTGAAGGCGGTGTACGCCATCGACTTCCTCGCCCAGCAGTTAGAGGAGGACCGCTCCTCGACGCTGCGTGAGCTCTACTACCTCTCGGAGTCCTGGGAGGAAGACGAGGCGCAGTTCAACAGCCAGGACGAGTCGAACAGCCTCATCGAGGACCTGGAGATCGTCTCAGGCGTGAAACGCGAGGACTTCCACATGCGCCCGGAGGAGTCCGGCGCGAAGGTGATGGGGCCCCTGCACCTCCGCGAGCAGACCAACCGCGGCGACCGGGACATCCACTGTCAGGACGACGTCGGACAGGGGGGGTATCAGATTCCGAACAACCCGGACACCATCGAGTTTCTGGAGTGTGACGCCGATTTCGTCCTCTGCGTCGAGACCGGCGGGATGCGCGATCGGTTAGTGGAAAACGGCTTCGACGAGGAACACGACGCGCTCGTCGTCCACCTCGGCGGCCAGCCCGCGCGGGCGACGCGCCGGCTCATCAAGCGACTCCACGACGAACTCGGTCTCCCCGTGGCGGTGTTCACGGACGGCGACCCGTGGAGTTATCGCATCTACGGCTCCGTCGCCTACGGCTCCATCAAGTCCGCCCACCTCTCGGAGTATCTCGCGACGCCCGAGGCGGATTTCATCGGCATCCGACCGGAGGACATCGTCGAGTACGACCTGCCGACGGACCCCCTAGCCGATTCGGACATCAACGCCCTCGAAAGCGAACTGGAGGACCCGCGCTTCCAGACCGACTACTGGCGCGAACAAATAGAGCTCCAGTTGGACATCGACAAGAAGGCCGAACAGCAGGCGCTCGCTTCCAGAGGGTTGGACTTCGTCACCGAGACCTACCTTCCCGAGCGCCTCTCGGCGATGGGATTTCTCTGAGTAGTTAGGAATCGGGGCCGTCCTCGTCGAGCGCGACGGGAACCGCCCGCTTCGCAACGTCCGCTGCGAACGCCGCGGAGTCGGATTTGAGGTCCGAGAACGTGTTGTAGTGAATCGGGACCACTAGGTCCGGTTCTAACTCCTCGGCCATCTCCGCGGCCTCGTCGCGGGTCATGGTAAAGGACTGTGCGATGGAGGGGAGGAACAGCGATACGTCCAGTTCTTCCTGCTCCTCGACGACGTCGGAGTCGCCCGTCCAGAGGCAGGCCCGACCGTCGACGACGAAGCGGAAGCCACAGCCGAACCCTTCGGGGTGGGGGACCGTGCCGTCCGGGTCCGCGCGCGGGCCCTCGGGGTCGTTGTACGCCGGCACGGCCTCGATGGCGCAGTCGGCGGCGACGAGCTCCTCGTCGTAGCCCACGCGGCGCACGTCGTAGGGGAGCTCCTCCGGCTGGGCCACGTCCCGTCCGATGTTCTCGGCGTCGACGGCCTCGTAGACGACGACCACCGTTTCGTCGTTCGAGACGCGCTCGACGCCGTCGCTGTCGTAGTGGTGGTCGTGGGTCACGAGGACGACGTCGGCGTCCTCCGGGCGGTACTCCCGGCCGTCCGGGTGTCCCTCAAGGCCGTACTGGTCGTTCCACGTGCCGTCCATCGTGCCGTAGCGCCCGGGGTCGGTGTAGACCACGGTGCCGCGTTCGCCTTCGATGCGGGCGCAGGCGTAGCCCAGCCACGTCACGTCCATGCCGTCGAAACTGACAGTCATATCCGCCCCTTCCGCACGGACCCTCAAAGGCTATCTGGTGTCGGCAGCACCGACCAGCCGCTCGATGCGTTCGAGCGAGTCGGCGTTCGCGGGCGCCTTATCGGAGCGCACGCCCAGGAAGCGGGGAAAGCGAAGCGCGTAGCCCGACTCGTACGTCGGCGAGGGCTGGAGTTCCTCGTATCCGACCTCGAAGACGATTTCGGGCGCGAACTCGACGCGTTGGCCGGACTCGGCACGAACGTGGGGCTCGAGGAGGTCGCTCAAATCGGCGAGTTCCTCGTCGGTGATGCCCGTCGCGACCTTCCCGATGGGCGCGTAGCCCCCCCCGTCGCGAGCGGACACCTCGAAGGTGCCGAAGAGCTCCGCGCGGCGACCCTCGCCCCACTCTGCGCCGGTCACGACCAAATCCAGGGTCTCCACGTCGGGCTTTCGCTTGAGCCAGTGCTTCCCGCGCTGGCCCGGCGAGTACGTCGAGTCGGGGTCCTTGAGCATGATTCCCTCGTGGCCGGCTTCGAGGGCCTTCCGCTCGGCGTCCGCGATTTCGTCGGGGTCGTCGGTGAGTCGGAGCGTGGAGACCCCCGTATCGAGGACGCCGCGCAGGCGCTCGTGGCGGGTTCTCAGGGGTTCGTCCAGTAAGTCCTCGCCGCCGGCGTGCAGGCAGTCGAACGCGCGGAGTTCGACCGCGACGTTCTCCCTCGCTTCCTCGATGTCGTGTTTCCGGCGGAAGCGCCTGAGTACTTCTTGGAAGGGGAGCGGCGCGCCGTCGTCGTCCACCGCGACGACCTCCCCGTCGAGGATGGCCGGGGCCTCGACGTGCTCCTCCGCGAACGCGACGATTTCCGGGAGCGCGTCGGTCACGTCCTCCATGTTCCGGGAGTAAATCTCGATTTTCTCCCCGGCGTGCAACTGGACGCGCGCGCCATCGAATTTGGTCTCGACGGCCGCTTCATCCCACGAGTCAATCGCCTCGCTCGCCGTTCCGGCCTGCGCGAGCATCGCCTGGACGGGGCGGCCGACTTCGGGGGACATCGCGTCTAACCCTTCGGTGCCCTCCTCGCGCGCGACGACCGCGACGCGGCCGTAGTCGTTGGAGACCTGCAGGGCGCGCTCGACTGATTCCACAGGTGCGTCGAACGCCTCCGCGACGGCGTCCCTGACCGTCCCTTCACCGACACCGATGCGCATCTCGCCGAGCACGAGGCGGGCGAGATATCGGGCTTCTTCGGGCGTCGTGCGCTTGAACAGCCCCAGCAGAACGGCCACCTTCCCCTCGTGGCTTCCCTCGCCCTCGGTGCCGGCCAGCCCGTCGAGTTCGGCGAAGGTCTCCTCTACGGTCAGGGCGTCCTCGCCGGCGCCGAACGCGGCGAGGCCGGTCTGCCCGCCCAACTTCAGGCCGGCGGCGACGGCGCCGATGTCGCCCGTGTCCGCGAGGTCGGACTCGATGTCCCCGGGTGAGACGTTCGGTCCGGCGGCGCGCGCGAGCGCCTCGTAGCAGGTCGAGGGCCCGACGTCGAGTTTCCGCTCGCCGTGTGCGGGGAAGACGCGGCCCTGCACGAAGCGGGCGACCGGCGCGAGGGCCGGCCCCGATTCCGCGAACAGGTCCGCGACGGCGCTAACTGTCTCCAGGTCGGCCTCGATGGCCTCGATTTCCCGTGCGCGCTCGGCGAACGACGCGAACTCCATCGCCCGGCGCTACCCCCGGATACGGTATAAGGGCCGCGAAGGGAACCCGCCCGTCGCCTTCTTTGGCGGCGAACCACAAGGGGGCGCCATGACGGAGTCCGACCTCGCGACACGCGTTACCGAGGCCCTCGAAGCGGACCCCGCGGCCTTCGACGAGCGCGTCGCGGAGGACGTCGCGACGATTCTCGACGAGATCGACGCCGGGACGTTCGACAACCCCCAGGGTATCGTCGGGCTCGAATACGAGTTCTACGCCGTCGACCGGGGCGAGCGGCCGCGCTACACCGAGCCCGGCGGCGAGGCGTCGCTCGCACGGGTCCCCCGCCGGTTGCTCTCCTACGTCGGCTTCGAGAAGGAACTGGGCCTTCACAACGCCGAGATGTCGACCAGCCCCGACCCGCTGAACGACTCCGGCCTGCGCGCGCAGTACCACGAGGTCCGCGCCCGGCTGGAGGCGGCGAGCGACCCGATGAGCGCGGAGGGGCTCCGGCTGGTGAGCGACGGGATGTGGACCATCCCACCGGAGGGGGAAACGGCGAGGGGGTATCTGGGCGACAGCGTCGAGGTCGAGGGCGTCACGCTGGCGACCAATATGGCCGATTCGGCGCGCTACCATGCGATGGCCAACTCCGAGAACGCCGTCGTCGGCGAACTCGATGCGCCGGGCGTCTCCTTCGACGCCGAGACGGTGATGCCCGAGAGTCTCATCACCTCCATCCAGCCCCACTACCAGGTGCCTCAGGCCCGAAACCTCCCGGAGTACCTCCGGTACGCCCTCCGGATAGCGGGGCCGCTGCTGGCGCTCTCGGTCAACTCGCCGTTCTTCCCGCCGGACCTCTACGACGAGGGGGTTTCGCCCGAGGGAATCCTTGATGAGGGACACGACGAGAACCGCATCCACGTCTTCGAGAGCGTTCTCAACCCCGCGGACGCGGAGAAGGTCCGGTTCCCGCGGGACGTGGAGACCGTCGAGGAGGCCGTCCGCCGCGTCGCGGAGGACCGGACCGTGGTCCCGACGGCGGTGGAGACCGGCGCACGCTTCGACGACGAGTTCGCTCATTTCCGGCACAAACACGGCACCTACTGGCGCTGGGTCCGCCCGGTCTTCGGCGGCGCGAGCGAGTCGGCCGCGAACGCCCGCATCGAGTTCCGGCCGCTGCCCGCACAGCCGACGGTGCGGGACGTCATCGCCTTGCAGGCCACCTTCGCTGGCCTCCTCGTTGCCCTCCACCGGACGAGTCATCCCGTTCGACGGCTCCCGTGGGCGAGCGCCGAATCGAACTTCTACGCCGCGGCCGAAGACGGCCTGGACGCGGACCTGGAGTGGATCACGGCCGACGGCGCCGAGGCGGAGAGCACGGCGGAGCTCTACGACGACCTGCTGTCGCTCGCCGCGGAGGGCCTGCGTTCGCGCGGCGTCGAGGACGCGGCGTCCTACATCGACCCGCTCCGCGCGCGGGTCGCGGCCGGGACGACGCCCGCCGACTGGAAGCGCGAGCGGGTTCGCGAACGAACGCGCGCCGGCGAGCCCTTCGACGAGGCGGTCGGGGAGGTCCAGCGCGAGTACATCGAGAAGCAGGCGGAGACGTTGCTCGAAGGGACGTTCGCGGACTGGCTATAGAAAGCCCTCGGCGCGAGCGGCACAGGACCGCTCGCGCCTCGCCCTTTTCATGTCCTCCAGGCCGGCGCCTGTCGGCGCCGGCGCGGTTGTGTCCGCGGCGCTTTTCCGTGACCGCTCCGCCGGTGAAAAACAGCTAAAGAAGCGATACAGCGGCCGAAAACCACCAGATCGCAGTCCGTGAATCGCCTGCGGCGATTCGGCTTGCTCGCGGTTGACACCGCTCGCTCTACGCGGTCGCCTTCGGCGACCGCGCTTTCCCCCAAGTTTTTGCTGTGCTCCGGGGCGGCTTCGCGGCCCCGGCTCCACAGGAAAAGTGGGTTTAAATCAGTTCCTCGAAGGACTCGTAGCCCTCCGTCGTCACGCTGTCGCGGGTGATTTCCGTGATGTGGACGCCGTTACCGGAGGCCGTGTCGCGCTCGACGGCGGACTTGACGGCGCGCGCGGCGACGGTCTTGCCCTCCTCCGCGGTGAGGTCGTCGGCGTACTCCTGTTCGAGGACACCCATCGCGTACTGCATCCCCGAGCCGTTCGTGGAGTAGTCGTCCGAGAGGCTCGACCCGGCGGGGTCGAGGCTGTACACGTGGCCGCCCTCGTCGTCGACGCCGCCGAGGAGCGGGACGACGCGGAAGTAGGGGCCGCCGCGGAGCATGTTCGAGCCCATCGTCGCGAGCGCGGAGATGGACATCTCCTCACCGCGGCGGGCTTCGTAGAGGTTAGTCTCGGCGCGGAGCGCGCGGATGAACGCCTGGGCGCCGCCGACGGAGCCCGAAATCGTGAGCGCGGCGTTCTTCTGGATCTGTTCGACCTTCTGCACGTCCTTGTTCGAGACGATGCGGCCCGCGAGGGAGGCCCGCTGGTCGCTGCCCATGATGACGCCGTCCTCGGTGACGAGGCCGACGATGGTCGTTCCCGTCTTCGTCGTCGCGTCGTCGGGAACGTCGCCGCCTTGGGGCAGGTCGCCGAGTTCCGTCCCGTACGGGTCGAAGTCGGGGGCGAGGCGTTCGCGGTTCCGCGAGAAGTCGGAGCCGTTCATCGGGTTCATAGAGGGACGGTATCGGCGGCGGACCCATAAAGCCACCCCTTCAGTCATTCCGTGCGGGTTTCGAAGGTGAAGCACGCGCGGACGAGCGACCGAGGACGAAGGTCTCGGTCGCGCGTCAACCGTCGGAAACGGTGGAAACTCGCATCAGCGCTCTCCGAGGGGTTTCCGGTAGTAGTGCAGAGTAATCGTCTCTTCATTCAGAGGGACGGACGCTTCCCCGACCAACTCGAAGCCGTGTCCCCGATAGAAGGCCGCGGCGGCGTCCTGTTTCGCCGTCGTTTCGAGGACCAACTCCTCGAAGCCGGCCCCGGCCGCACGCGTTTCGACCTCCGAGAGGAGCCGCGTGGCGAAGCCGCGGCGCTGGTACGCCGGGTGGACGTGCATCCGCTTGAGTTCGGCCGCCCTCGGGCCCGCGTCGGCCCGCTCGGCGGTGTGTTCGGCGGGCGGCCGGAACGCCGCCGTGGCAACGACGTCGCCCCCGCCCGATGTGGGGGATTCTTCCTCACCAACCGTTCCGACCAGAAAGTCGCCGCCGGCCTCGACGTACTCGGCGAGGATGTCGCCGTCCGAGAGGGCCGGGGCGTCCTCGACGTACGCGTCCGCGTCGCGGAGTGCCGCCTCCATCACACGCTCAACGGCCTCGCGGTCCTCCCGTCGGTAGCGGCGTATCGAGAACTCGCTCACACCCGGAAAACGGGTGGCGGTGGCGTAAGTCTACCTGCGCGATTCGTAGGCAGTACCGAGGCTCTCGACGGCCCCGCCCAACCCTGTCGGGGCGGGGAGGCCGGCGCGGCGGGCCCCGGCCGCGAGGGGGAGGGCGAGGATGCCCAGGACGAGGCTTGTCTGATAGGCGGCGAACAGCGTGAGACGCGTGATCCGTTCGAACATTTCGACGACTACCCCCAGCGGAGGGGTATATATAAGCCTTCCCGGTCGTGCGGCAGCCAGGGGGCGACGCTGTCATGCGATTCAACTACGTTTGGGCGAGAGGACACTGAACCTGTGTTCGGCGGGAGCGAGCGGTAGCCACCGCGCTGGTGAGCGCACAACCATCTCTAAGTTATACGGATAGCCCGGGTGGCATCCGCGGCCGGCGCGGACCGCAAGAAACGTGAGCGTCCACCCCCACTTCCGGATATGCCCAACTATGCCGTCGGGATGGAGGCCGCGTGGCTCGTACACGACGTCGCGGAAGCGGACGACGCTATCGGCGTCGCGGTCAGCGAGGCCGGCCGCCGCCTGAACCAAGCCGACCTGGAGTACGTGGACGTGGAGAACGGCTTCACGTTCTGTCCGGCCTGTGGCGAACAGTTCGACGCCGTCCTCGTCGCTGCGAACACCGCGATGGTCGGCCTCGTCATCGACATGGACGTGCTCGGCGCCGAGAGCGAGGAACACGCCGAGCGCATCGCGAAAAGCGAGGTCGGTGGCGCGCTCAAGGAAGTCCCCCTCGAAGTGAAGGAGGTCAGGGAGGAAGACGAGGACGAGTAACGCCGGAGGGGAAGACTTATTCATAACCGAGAGTAATTGTCGGTATGTACCTCCCAACGCCCCAGGACCTCCGGGAACGCCGGACTGAGTTGGGGTTGACCCAGAGCGAAATCGCCGACCGGGCGGGGGTAAGCCAACCGCTCATCGCCCGCATCGAGGGGGGCGACGTGGACCCGCGCCTCTCGACGCTGCGCCGCATCGTCGAGGCCCTCGACGAGGCGGAAGGCGACGTCGTCCGCGCCGAGGACCTGATGAACACCGACGTCGCGAGCGTCGCGCCCGACGACCCGGTTCGGAAGGCCCGCGATTTGATGCTCGAAGCCGGCTACTCCCAGTTGCCGGTCGTCCGCGAGCGAACGCCCGAGGGAATCATCGGCAACACCGACATCCGGCAGGCCCGCACCGACGACGCCGTCGACCTGCCCGTCGCCGACGTGATGCGCGAGTCCGTAACGACCGTCGAACCCGACGCCACCCTCGAAGAAATCGATACCTACCTCAACCACACGGGCGCCGTGCTCGTCGTCGAACAGGGCCATCTGGTGGGTATCATCACCGAGGCCGACGTCGCCCGGCGGCTGAGTTAGGAGAGTCGGAGCGCGAGGTGGCTCGTCATCGCGGTAAAAAACCCGACGAGGAGCGCGACGAGCCCGCCGTAGAGCACGTACGCGAACGGGTCCGTCCCGGGCGGCCGCTCGTAGGCGTCCAGTCGGTACGTATCACGTTCCGTTTTCACCACCCTCCCGTCGAGCGACGCGGCCAGCGACGCCGAACTGACGGCCTCGCCGTTCTCGGCGGCCCGCTTCGCGAGCGAGCGCTGTGATTCGTTCAGCGCGGATATCGGGGTTGCGTTCCCCGAACCCGCGACGGGAATCGCGCTCACCCCGTGATACGCCGCCGGTGCGGGGCTACTCACGACCGCGACGCCGCCGACAGCGGCGGCGACGAGGCCGAGCGGGACGAGGAGGGCGCCGACGACGCGGAGGATTCGGAAGGCGAAGGGCGGGAGCACGCCGGGCGTTCGAAGCCCAAGAACAAGTAGTTACAGCTCCAGGCCGCGAACCGCGACCGAATCGCCGGCTTCGACCCGTCCGATGAGTTCGCCGTCGGTCGCCTCGACGAGCGACTCCGCGTCGCCTTCGGGGAGCGCGGCGACGAATCCGGTCCCCATGTTGAACGTCCGGTGCATCTCCTCGTTGGAGACGTTCCCCGCCTCCTGTACGAACTCGAAGACGGGCTGGGCGTCGAAGGGGTCCGTTATCTCGTAGCGGAACGAGCCCATCCGCGAGAGGTTCGTCCACCCGCCGCCGGTGACGTGAGCCGCGGCGTGGGTCTCCAGGGAGCGCAGGTCGTCCAGCAGGTAGGTGTAGAGGCGGGTCGGCTCCAAGAGAACCTCGCCGATGCTGGCCGCTTCCTCACCCGGGAACGGGTCGGTGTACGCGTGGGATTCGGTCGCGGCCTGCCGCGCGAGCGTGAGGCCGTTCGAGTGGATTCCCGAGGACGGGAAGCCGACGATGGTGTCGCCGACCTCGGCCTCGCCGTCGAAGAGGTCGTCCTCGCTCGCGAGGCCGGCCGCCGTCCCCGCCAGGTCGAAGCCGTCGATGACCTCGGGGAGGACGGCCGTCTCGCCGCCGACGAGTGCGACGCCCGCCGCCTCGGCGGCCGCAGCGAGCCCCGCGCCGATTTCCTCGGTCATCGAATCGTCCGGTTCGTCGACCGCGAGGTAGTCGACGAACGCGACCGGTTCGACGCCGCTCGCCACGAGGTCGTTGACGTTCATCGCCATGCAGTCGATGCCGATGGTCGAGTAATCGGAGAGCGCCTCCGCGACGAGCAGTTTGGTGCCGACGCCGTCGGTCGCCAGCCCCAAGTACTGCTCGCCGATGTCCACGAGCCCGGCGTACTCGGTCGTGTCGCCGAGCCCCGCGACCGCGCCGGCGAGCGCCTCGACGGCCGCCTCGCTCTCGTCGATGTCGACGCCCGCGCCGGCGTAGGTCATCTCTTCCTCGTCGTCTGCCATACCGGGTGGCGAGGGGCGGAGCGCAAAAGCGCGTCGGTCCTACGGGCTCAGGAGGAAGACGCCCGCCCCGACGGTGAGCGCGAGGACCATCGACCCGGCGTAGGCGGGCTTCGACCAGTTCAGCACCGTCTTGCCGTCGAGCGCCCCGAAGGGGATGAGGTTGAACGCCGCCAACAGCGCGTTCACCCAGACGCCGCGCCAGAGCGCCGGTTCGACGAGGGAGATGACGACGAAGACGGGCACGAGCGCGACGTTCGTCGCGGGGCCCGCCAGCGCGATGAGCCCGCCCTCGCGCTCGCTGAGCCAGCCGCGGTGGTGGACCGCCCCCGGCGCGGCGAAGACGAAGCCGACGGCGCCGCCCATGATGGCGACGAACAGCATTCCGTAGTCCGCGCGGAACGCCGCCACTTGGTCGAAGTGGACGGCGACGACCTTGTGTGCGAGTTCGTGGAGGAGGAAGGCCACGCCCACCGTCAGGAGGTTCAACGCGAGGGCGCCCGAGAACAGGAGCGCGGGATTCGACAGTATCTCGCGCTCGAAGAACAGCGTGAAGGCGACGCCGAGGGCGAGCCACGCGGCGACGTAATCGAACAGTTCGCGGCGGTCGAACGTGAGGCCGTTCATAGCGCGCCCACGACGAGGTCGAAGCCGTAGGCGATACCCGCGCGCATGGCCGCGACGAGTTCACCCACGTCGCTGAAAGGTCCCCCGAGGAAGGGGAGCACGACGAACGGGAAGGCGAAGGTGGCGATCATCGACCCGACGTTCGTGAGCGCGACGACCGCAATAAGTCGGAAGAGCGGCACGCCGAGCATCCGCCGGTAGAGTTCCTTCACGGGGATGGTCTCGTCGGAGAGCAACTCGTTCAACTGGCCGATATCGGAGATGTTCACCCGGTCGTAGCGCAACTCGACGTAGCCCGCGAACCAGCCCGGCGCCAACAGTGGGTTGAGGGAGGTGAGCCACGCAACGGCACCCCCGACGGTGGCGGAGAGCCAGCGCGCGCCGGCGATTTTGGCGAGCGCGAACGCGAAGACGCCGTTGAAGACGAACCACGCCGCCAGCACGCGCGCCACGGCGGCGCCCGAGATGGGGCTGTCCGGCGAGAGCGCCGCCAGCCCGAGGAGGACGAAGAAGGCGACGAAGGCGAGGGTAACGACGAAAAAGAGGGCCTTCAGAACCGAGAAGCCCTTCTCGTGGCGCCCTTCCAAGGTCTCCATCGCCGGAAGCCGCTCGGGGTGCGCGAGATACTCCTCGATGCCGGCCTTATGGCCCGCGCCGACGACGGCCACCACACGGTAGCCCTGCTCGCGCAACTCGACGAGGTTGTGCGCGATGTACGCGTCGCGTTCGTCGATGAGCGCCTCCGCGCCCGTCGGGGAGAACGCGCGGAACTCCTCCATCATCGCGGAGACCACGTCGGTGTCGGTCATGTCGTCGGGGTGGAACTCCTCTACCTCCTCCTCGTCGCCGACGCCGACGGACGCGAGGGCGAGTTGCCAGAACATACTGAGTTTCTCGCGGAGGGAGAGCCGGGACCAGAAGCGCTGTATCGTCACCTGGATGTCGCGGTCGACCAGTGCGACGCCCGCCCCGACCCGCCGCGCGGCCTCGACGCCGGCCTTCATGTCCGCGCCGGGTTCGATGTCGAAGCGCTCGCCCATCCGCGCCTGGACGTAGGAGAGCACCCAGTAGGCCAGAAACTGCAACGCGACGCTCCCGCGCAGGAGCTCCGAGGGGTCGATGTCATCAGGGGTCTCGCCCTGCATCTGCCGGAAGCGCTGGTCGTCGAGTTCGACCGCGACTACGTCCGGTTGTTCCTCCTCGACGGCTTCCTCGACCTCCCTGACGCTCCGCTCGGAGACGTGTGCGGTGCCGACGAGGCGGATCGACCCCTCCCCTTCGGGCGTGTCCGCGTCCTCGACGCGGACCGAATCGCCGCCTCGCTCACTCATTGGGGGAGGTTGCGGGCGGGGTCGTTTATGAGTGTCGGGATATGCGGGACGCGAACAAATGTGAACGTCCCGGAAAGCGAACGCCCGCGCCTTTAAACCCACACGCGCCCGAGTACCGCCCATGAGCCTCGACGTCGAAACCCCGCCGCGTCCGGACCTCCAACCGGCCGCGTCGGTGGCGGACTACGACGACGTGGACGTACAGGGAGACGCCGACCTCCGGCGGGAGGAGTTAGACGAGTTCCTCGAAGACGGCGCGTGGGAGGAGGCGTTCAACCAGTGGGCCGAACACACTGACCTCGACGAGGCGGAGTTCGACATCGCGGCGGACCTCGGGCTCTTCGAGCGCTTCGAGTTCTTCTGGGACGACTTCGCCGACCGGGTCGGCTATCACTCCCCGGGTATCCCCGAGGACTGGAAGGAACGGGGGCTCCACCCCGAACTGGAGTCGTGGTCACAGGCCTCGGGCATCAACGCCGAACTCGCGGAGTTGGGCCGGACGGTCGCGGAACTCCTGGGCGAGGGGTATGTCGACTGGGAGGCCGACTACGAGGCGCCCGACGACTTACCGGAGTTCTAGTCCCGCGGGACGGTGATGTTGAACATGACAGTCCCGCAGTCCTCACACACTACCGGGTTCGTCTCGGCCGCCGTCCGGTCCCCGCACCCCGGACATTCGTATCGGTTTTCCGACTCAATGTACGGGTCCGTGAATATCGGCATACTATAACGTAACATCCGTGGAGAAATAAGCCTTTCTAGGCTTTCGCCAGCACAAGCGGCTCCCCGTCGGGTGCCCCGCGTTCGGCGCGGAAGGTCCGGTCGTGGACGGCGCGCAATGCGTCGAGTTCGCCCTCGGAGAGCTCCAGGCGCCGGCCGAAATCAGCCCACACGCGCCGCGGAACCGCGAGGTAGTAGGTGTCCGGGTCCTGCGCGTCGAGGGGGTCCTCGAAGAGGGACTGGCGCCACTCGTAAACGAGGCCGTCGACGCCCCCGACAGCCTCGTACTCGCGGACGAAGCGCTGGTGGCGTTCGACGAGGCCCGTCAGTTCCTCGGCGTCGAACCCCTGCTCGTCGGCGACCCCTCGGACGTCCGCGTCGGCGAAGGGCGAGAGCGGGCCCGCCATCTCACCACTCCGCGACGGAGCCGTCGCCGTGGCGCCAGACGGGGTTGTGCCAGTTCACGTCGCCCGCGCGCTCCCGAACGACGGACTCGTCGATTTCGATGCCCAGCCCCGGACCGTCGGGGATGTCGATGTACCCCTCCTCGTAGTCGAACACGGACTTGTCTTTCAGATAGTCCAGCATGTCGGAGCCCTCGTTGTAGTGGATGTTCAGGCTCTGCTCTTGGATGAGGGCGTTGTGGGCGTTGGCGTCGACCTGCACGCAGGAGGCGAAGGCGATGGGACCCAGCGGACAGTGGGGCGCCAGCGCCACGTCGTGTGCCTCGGCCATCGCGGCGATTTTCGAGACTTCCGTGATGCCCCCGGCGTGCGAGAGGTCCGGCTGAATCACGTCGACCGAATCGAGAATATCCTTGAAATCCCACCGCGAGAACATCCGCTCGCCCGTCGCGATGGGCGCGGACGTTTTGGCCCCGACCTCGGGCAGCGACTCGTTTTGTTCGGGGAGGACGGGCTCCTCGATGAACATCGGGTCGTAGGGGTCGAGCGCCGCGGCGAGCTTCTTCGCCATCGGCTTCGCCACCCGGCCGTGGAAGTCCACTGCGATGTCGACTTCGTCGCCGACGGCCTCTCTGACCGCTCGCAGGCGCTCCTCGGCCTCCGCTATCGCCGCGGGCGTGTCCACCCGTTGGAGCTCCTCAGTGGCGTTCATCTTCAGCGCCGTCAGGCCGGCGTCGACTTTCTCCGTCGCTTCCTCGCCGACCTCCGCGGGTCGGTCGCCGCCGATCCACTGATAGATTCTGAGCCGGTCGCGCGCCCGTCCGCCGAGGAGTTCGTGGACCGGCGCGCCCAACTGCTTGCCCTTGATGTCCCAGAGCGCCTGGTCGATGCCCGCGATGGCGCTCATCAGAACCGGACCGCCCCTATAAAAGCCGCCGCGGTACATCGTCTGCCAGTGGTCCTCGATGCGCGCGGGGTCCTCACCCAGCAGGTAGCCCTCCATCAGTTCCTCGACGGCCGTCTCGACGGTGGCGGCGCGTCCCTCGACGACCGGTTCGCCCCAGCCGACGGTCCCGTCGTCCGTCTCCACCCGGAGGAAGAGCCACCGCGGCGGAACCTGATACAGGTCGTAGTCGACGATTGCCATACACCAGGGTCCGCGGGGGGAGACGAAAAAGCCCTAGTAGTTCACGTCCGCGACGCGGTCGAAGCCGACGACGACAGCCGCGCCGACTATCGCGGCACCGACGACGAGCGCGCCCGTCGCAGGTGTCCACACGTCCACAGCACTCGCGATCTCCTCCATCGGGGTGGACAGCGCGCCTACCATCAGCGCGATGAGGAAGGTCAGCGCCGTCTTCCGGTAGCGAGCGAGCGCCCACGAGATGACGTGTGAGGCACTCAGAACGCCGACTCCGGCACCGGTGCAGAAGACGACCACTGGGACGCCCGCCTCAATGAGGGCGTCGGTGCTCCCTCCACTGACGAGGCCGGTGACGGCGTCGATGAACGTCCGGAGCGCGCCGAGCATGTACTCGTACTGCCCCAGAACGAGGAGGAACAGCGACCCCGAGACGCCGGGCAGCACCATCGCCGAAACGGCGATCGCGCCCGAGACGAAGAGGACGACCGGCGTGTGCGCGAGCGCCCCCTCCGGGAGGAACGTCACCGCGACGGCGAGGAGGAAGCCCGATGCGCCGGAGATCACGTGCCGGGGGGAGTCGAACGTGACCTCGGAGCGCAACACGAATGCGCTCGCCGCGATAAGCCCGAAGAAGAAGGCGAACGTCGGCGCCGGGTAGTCGACGACGCCCGTGTGTACGACGTTCGCGGCGGTCACGAGCGCCGACGCTACGCCCAATCCGAGCGCAACGAGGAAGGCGATGTCCATGCGGACGAGGGTCGTCTTCACCTCCGCCCGCGCGTCGGCGTCGGTCGGATGCACGAGGTGGCGGAGCGCCCGCGGGTCGAAGGCGGTAATCGCCCCGACGAGGCGGTCGTAGATACCCGTGATGAGAGCGATAGTCCCCCCCGAAACCCCTGGGACGGAGTCCGCGGCGCCCATGGCGAACCCGCGGAGATAGACGCCGACGTACTCGCGGAGACGGGCGGGGAGATTCATTTAGGCCGCCGCGTCCGCGGCGGGTGCTTCGAGACGGGCGGTGTCGGCCGAGCCCGACCCGGAGTCACTTCCGCCGAACGCTGACTGCTCCTCCAGCTCGACCTCGATGGGCGCGGTGTCCTCTCCGATGACCTTCGACTCGGGCACCGCCACATCGGCCGCCGCGTACGATATCGACGTCCCGTTCTCACCCCCGGCGTACAGGCCGGTTCTGAGGGTGTACGTCCCGTTGGCGCGGACGCTCACGTTGGTGTACCCCTGCTCCGGCCCCCAGTTCTCGTAGCCGGTCGTGGAGTAGGGCAATGTCATGTTGAACTCGCCGTCCGCGCCGGTCTGGGCGCGTTGGGTGTAGGTGAAACTGGTGCCGGTGCCCAAGTTCGGGACCTCCATCCGCACCTGTGCGGTGACCGTCGTGTTCGCGGGCGCGTCACCCTGCACGGTCGCGCCGGGGACCCGCTCGAAGAGCTTCACCCACGAGGGCGAGGAGCGCGCGAGCCCCTCGTTGATGTAAGTGTCCCGGGGAGCGGGCACACTGCTTCCGCGCACGAAGCGGTAATGCTCCAGTGCGGGCACGTACTCCGAGGGGTAGTTTCCGAAGCCGCCGATCTGGGAGGTTTGGTCCTCCTCGACGAACTCTTGGGCGGCAGTCATGTTCGGGAACGTCCGCGTGATGTTCGTGCTGTCCGCGAGCAGTATCTCTCTCCCGGAGACGGTCCTGCTAGGGCGCTCCCAGTCCGTGACGACGACACCCTGCGAGGTGCTCGGGGACTGTGCGCTCCCGTGGTAGCGATAGAGACGCACCATCATGCTCTCGTAGTAGCGCTGGCTCCGCACGAACGTCCGTGTCGGCCGGTAGCCTTGACCTTGCCCGGTCGAGACGTACACTCGCTTGCGCAGGTCGTCCACCGAGATGTTCCCGCGGTCGTAGAACTGCGTCGGCGCGAACAGCTTCGAGCCGGGGGTTATCATCTGGAAGTCCACCGCCGTGTAGCGGACTTTCGCGTCGTCCTCGTTGATGCCCGCGAGAACGTCCTGCGCCTCCGTTTCGTTGGACGCGAGCAGGTAGTTCGCGGCGACGTCCGCGTTCTGCTGGAAGGGGTTCGCCACCGGGATGCGCTCACCGATGACGGTCAACCAGTGCCCGTAGTCCCACCACGACATCACGCCGTAGGAGCCCGCGGGGTAGTCGAAGTCGTCGGTCCGCTCGTAGGTACCGTACGTATCCAACTGGTCGGCGTTACCGGCACCCCCGTAGTTGCCCTCGGCGGGCGTCTCGTTTTGCATCCATTCGAGGGTCCCGTCCCAGCCGAGCACACCGCCGGGGTTCGCGCTGTTTCCGACCGCCGTCGCGGTCGGCTTCGTCGTGTTGCCGAGGGTGACTGGGGCGAGCATCGGCGCGAGCACGATCGCGAAGACGGAGAGCGCGACCATGACGTGGGTCGCGGTCAGGTCCTCGGGCGCGGAGAGTTCGCCGAAGAAGTCGAGATTGATAACCCAGCCGAAGGCGTACCCGCTGAAGACGGCCACCGGGACGGCTAGGTAGTAGTTGAAGCGGTTCTGCGTGAACGCGGCGGCCGTCATGAAGACGAGCCAGACGACGAGGAGGAGTTCCTCCGCGCCCGCGCGCTTCGTGATGAACCGACCGAGCGCGAGGCCGGCCGCGGCGATGGCGACGAAGAACGCCAGCGCGTACTGCCGGAAGACCGCCTCGAACGTCATGGGCATCGGCTGTGCCTCGCCGATGGTCGCGGCCCGCCCGGAGGTACCGAAGCCGATAATTCGCTCAACGTTGCTCACGATAGTCGAGAACAGATCGGGGAGGCCGAGGGCGACGACGCCCGCGCCGACGGCAATGATGGCCGCGACGGTGACGGGGTAGAGCGTCCGGCCGATGTTGCGGGCGTCCCACTCGCGGGCGAGCCAGGCCATGAACGCACAGCCGACGGCGACGACGCCGGTGAGGGCTGGCTGGAGTAGCGAGGGTTGGACCGGGCTGAACGCGATGACTGTGAACGGAACGAAAGAGAGCAGCGTCGTCACACCCAGCGAGACGGCGCCGACGATGGCGGCGTGTTCGGGGCTCTCGCCGCGCCCGTACTGGACACAGAGCAGAATGGCGAGGAAGACGCCGAAGACGCCAACAATGAGAACGCCGGGGGGCCACGTCCAGAGATAGAGCGCGGTCGCCACGCCTGAAAGGGTCGACCAGCCGAGCACCTCCCGCAGGCCCGCCCAGTCGCGGGCGACGAACTGCTCCCACGCGGGACGCTCGCGGGCGGCGACGGTCAGCGCGACCATCATTCCGAGGACGGCAAAGGATTGGAAGAACGGTTCGGCGATGTTGTGGTCGGCGGCGCCGACGAGTCCGCGCCCCAGGAAGGTGCCGGGTATAAGCGCCAACACGACGGCCGAGAAGAGGCCGGCGGGGCGCCCGTAGAGGCGCTTGCCCATGAAGTAGACAGGGATGGCAACAAGTGTCCCGAAGACCGCGGGCGCGTAGGCCGTCACCGTCGCAATGGTCGTCTGTGAGGGGTCGCCGAGCCCGACGAGGAGTGCGGCCGCCGCGATGAGCTGGTCGAACAGCGTCCCGAACTGCCCGACGCTCGTCCCAGTAGAGAAACTCGTCCACGGGTCGAAAGGCATGATGCGGGGGAAGTGCTCGACGATGTAGGTTATCTCCCGGAGGTGATACCACGGGTCGTTGCTCGAGAGGTAGACCTTCCCGTTGCGGAAGAACTGCTCCGCCGAGAGAGTGCGGACCCAGAACATGAACGCCAGCACCGCTGCAAGCGCGGGTATCTGGTAGTGTCGCTTGAGGGCGTCGGGGATGGAGGAATCCCCGTCACCAGTCGCGTTCTCGTCGCTCATTACCCGAACCTCCGCCAAAACGAGGATAAGCCTTGTGATAGGGATTCAGTTCATAATATTTGATCTATTACATATCCGTGCGATAACGAGAGTGTTGTTCTGGTTGTTCGTTGAGTCCCAGGAAAGTGAGGTAACCGGGATTCTAGTGCTCGACTCTGTATGTGACGCTACGAAGTTGGATATGTTCGATCGCCAGTTCGATTCAGCGTATTTCGATGGGCTATACACGACATAACACGCAGAACCGTTTGAAATACGTCGCTTTGAGTCGCGATACACTCCGCGGTTACGATCCAGACCACGTACGACAACATCTGCTTCACTGTCGCCGACTATATCGTATAAAACCGGCTTTGAAGCGTTAAACGAATAATTCATCGTCATTCGAGAGCCGAAGTGCCACTTCGTTGGAAGCGGTGACTCGGATAGGACAGTCACGGGGTCTTGGTCTGTTGGGGATATCTCACCGGAGATATGTTCGGTGGCGTCGTCGTATCCGGAGTCAGTCGCGATAGAGGGTGGGATAGTCATCCCAACCACACAGAGTGCGATTATTGTGACAATGGTTTTTCTTTTCCAGCTACTATCGAAATCAGCCAAAGACGATATCCTTCTGCCCACGTTGAAAACAGCCAAAGCAGCGAACGGGATAATAATTGGATAGTATGGAACCAGGTATCTGTGGCTTTTCACCGACACAATCGACATCAAAACGTACGGAACGAATACAAGTATCGAGCAGATTACCACGGGCTTCACACTACGGTTCGGGCGGAGCTTCGGGGAGAGAAAAGCAAGGGCGGAAGCAATCCCCAAGAGGACAACGTACTCGCCAGACGCAACGACCCAATAGAGATATGTCCAAAACGGAGGATTCTGGTACTGACTGCCCGCTACAGTAACCGTGTGCCCTGCTCCGATATGACCGAGGTTCTGCGCGAAAGCCTCTCCGAAAGCATACGCAATATTCCCTAACCCGGGAATGTCCATAATAAGGTGAGCAATCCGGGGCAGCGAGCTGCCTCCATAATAAGTGGGGTGGGGAGCGAGTAGGAACGGCCAGTAGACGAGCCCCAGAACAATACCGCCACTAAGGGTGGCGTTCTTCACTAGGCGGAGAACTTGTTTTGATCTCCAGCGTTGTTCGAGCGAGATCAATGCCAAAACCAAAACCAGAGGTACGACGAGTAGTGCACCTTGGAGTTTAGTTGCGCAGGCGAGAACTGTTGATCCCACAGCGAGAGCGACGTATCGACTTGACGGCTCTGGGCGCTGTTGGAACCGGAGAAGTGCATACGCTGCAAGCGCAGTGAAGAAAACCAGCGGCATATCTATCCAGACTGTCGGCGCAAGTTGGGCAACAATCGCGTTAGTTCCGAGGAACACCGCTGATATCAGGCCTACAAAACGTCCGCTCAGCGATCTTCCGATATGGTAGGTTATATATATGGTTCCAAGTCCGAAAATCAAAGACGGAATTCCTGCTGCCGCCATAGTCGGGCCAACGATTTCCTGTGCGATACCGATGGCATACTTCCCAACTGGGGCGTGTGAATGAGTTGGGTTTCCATAGAGATACCCTCGGCTTATCATTGCGTATCCAGAGCGTGCGAATACGGCTTCGTCCATATAGATGCCTCCACCCAGTTTCCGAGAGTACCACACGAAAAAGCATACAATGACGACATATATCTCCGCCTCAGAGCGTGCCTGTCTGCGAATCCGGTCCCTGATATTCATGTATTCATCATTACCATTCCCTCATTAATTGGTTTTGGTGTATGTACGCGTGCGCTATGTGTGGCGAATACTTGCAGACAGCGTTGACTCAAGCCCGTCACGATATTCACGCGGCACGACGCCGTAGCGCGAACGGTAGTCAATAAGGATATGAACGAAGCAGCGTAGATTGGTATATGAATATCGCCCTCATAACGGTGGATACCCTTCGAGCAGACCATGTTGGCTGTTACGGCTACGAGCGAGACACAACACCGAATATAGACGAGTTGGCGTCCGAGTCGGAACAGTTCACGTCCGCGATCGCTCATGCCTGCGCGACGAGGCCGTCGTTTCCATCGATTCTAACTTCAACTCACGGTTTACTCTACGGTGGCTTTGACCACCTCTCCGATCAACAAACCCCCGTTGCTGAGCCACTCTCAGAGAACGGGTATACGACCGGGGGGTTCCACTCAAATCCCTATCTATCCGCTCAGTTCGGGTACGGGCGTGGGTTTGACACGTTCAGCGACTTAGAGGAGGATTCGTCTGTTCTCTCCCGCCTTCGACGGTATGTTTCCAATAACCTCAGTGGTCCCCTTCACGATGTCCTCGCGTGGGCGCACACGAAAGCGGAGACTCACGGTGGGGTCGATATCGGCTCATATTATCAAGACGCGAGCAGCCTCACTGACGAAGCACTCAATTGGGTCAAATCAGCCGAAGAACCGTGGTTCCTGTGGGTCCATTACATGGACCCACACCATCCCTATGTCCCCCCAGAAGAATACCAGGTGTTCGGGACGAAACACCCCCAGCGCCGCGGTATCAAACTGCGACAGAAGGTCCTTGACGACCCGGACAGCCTCACCGAAGCCGATTGGTCGGATCTGGTTGACCTCTACGATGCCGAAATCCGATATACCGATGCTGAGATCGGCCGTCTAATGCAAAACATCGGCGACGCGACGTACATCCTGACCGCCGACCACGGCGAGGAGTTCTACGAACACGGGAACTTCGGCCATAAGAACCGTTTCTACGAGGAACACGTTCATGTCCCACTTCTGTACGGCGGGGACTCTACTGGTGTTCAGGACGACTTGGTCGGGTTGAACGACGTTCCCGTCACGCTCCTCCGAGACGCAGATATCGAAGTGCCAGATTCCTATCGTGGACAACACTTGCTCTCCGGTTCGCGCGAGTCGGTAGTCGGCGGGTGGGGCGTTGACAGAGGAACCGACCCTGACCGAGTTCGCTTGATGTATCGCACTCAAGACGGCAAGTACATCGCCGACCGCATCAACGACACTGAGCAGTTCTACGATCTGCAAGCCGACCCCGGGGAACAGGAGAACCGAATCGAGGATGTAGATACTAGCGTGTACGAATCGGAAACGGAGTCCTTTGAGGCGGAAGTGCGAAAAACCTCAGACCGGGTAGAAGAGATAACTGTGAGCGAAGACTTAGAGGAGCGGCTACACAACCTCGGCTACAGAGAGTGACGGGAATGCCACACACCTAAGTCGCTCCAAGGAGCCAATCGAGAATATGCCCGACCTCGGTTTCGTCTTTGCTGCCGGTGAGGGTAAATACGCTGGGCAGGGCCTGTATCTCACCCGATCCATTGCGAAGACGAACCCTCACTCAGAAATCTATGCTTTTGTCCCCGAGTCTGAGTCTCCCGACCATCTCGACAAGATCGAATCCCATGCAACAATTATTGAAGGCACGCAGCGTGTTCCGGAATACGGCATTTCGACGAAGATAGACGCGCTAGCTGCGGCAGAGGAGGTGTCTGATACGGACTATCTACTATTACTCGATACAGATACACTTGTTGTGGACGAGATTACGGTCCACGAGCGTGCAAGCGACTTGTTCCTGAAACCAGTTGACGTTGGTCTCCAGTACTGGGGCCGAGAGTCCGAATCAGCGAGCGAGTGGAGAGCCATCGCTAATAGGCTTGGACTCCCAACTCCGGAGTGGCGCTATCGGAGCACCTTTGACGACAAACCCATACCGCCTTACTGGAACGCTGGGTTCGTCCTGACCGCGAACAGTGGGTTCGGTGAGCGATGGCTGGATGCTGTTGAGGCGGTTTACCCGGACTTGTCGTACGAGTGGCACGCGGATCAGGTCACTCTCGGACTACTCTCACAGGAGTACGACACCACTGCGCTGGATGAGCGGTATAATTACCCGCTTCACCTGCGGCTTAGAACCTCTGATAACCTCAAGGCGATACATTACCATAATTATGGAAACCTCCAGAAAGCACGCCCCTACCAAGAATTTCTCCGCGAGATCGATATGTGGCACGAAGTATCGGCGGCTGATTACTCCTACCTACGTGGTGCATGGCGCTACGCGAAGCGAAAGACGCTTCCAATGAACGAGGAACACCGATTAGAGCGGATGTGGAACAGAGTTCGGCACCGTTAGAATGACACGCTACCGGAAATACTGATGAGCGACTCAACTGTCGGGGATGTCGACCTTAGTCTTGAAGTTCTCAAGGGAGTTTCAGCGAAGTTCACCCAGGCTATTCTCGGCTTCGCCGGGACGATACTGTTTGCCAGAATCCTCGGCCCGACTTCGTTTGGTGGCTTCTACATCCTGATGTCGCTTGTGCAGGTTGTCAACTGGCCAACTGAAGGGTGGGCAATAGCCGGGAAGAAGCGCTATTCCGAGGCGGAGTCAGAGAAAAACGAGATACTCGGTGCCCAGGCATTACTGAATCTGGGCCTTATTGTCTTCGTAATTATCGTCTCGGTTTTATTCGCCAATCAGTTGGTCTCGTACACAGGCATTGAGTCGGCCCCGTATCTCTTCCCGTTACTGGTTACTACATTGGTTTTCTTTGGCCCCTTCCAAAAGTTACTGACAGCTGAAGGTCATGTAAGCCTCCAAGCTTGGAACGACACCCTACGATCCGTGACGACGTTTCTGTTTCAAATCGGCTTGGTTTTCATCGGGTGGGGTGCAGTGGGGATGGCTATCGGCTGGGCAGCTTCGACGGCGCTCGCAGTCCCGATAACCTTCCACTATATTGGAGTCCGGCCGAACGTTCCTTCTCTCTCAACGCTTCGCTCAATTGTAGATTTTGCAAAGTACAGCACATGGTCGGCTGTGTTCAACATGGCATACACCCGCTATGATGTGCTGCTCCTCGCGCTTATTCTCGGCCCGGCGAGTTCTGGCTACTATGAGGCAGCACTGAAGCTCAGCATCCCGGCGTCGTTCATCAGCACCATCGCGGGATCGGGGTTAATGGCGAAAGTGAGCCATCGATACAGCACTGGCAGAGAGTTTCACCAAACAGTCTCCCGGACGCTCTCACACTCTACTGTTCTCGCGATTCCGATGTTCTTTGGAGGTGCGGTTGTGGCTGAAGACCTCGTTGTAACTGCGTACGGCTCTGAGTATCGGAGCGGGGCAGCGCTCCTCATCGGATTGCTTCTCTATCAGGTCATTAGATCTCAGGGGAAAATTCTGACTCGGACACTCTCTGGCATTGACCGCCCGAACCTCATTTTCCGCATTTCCGGGGTTGTCCTTGCAGTGAATATTGTGGTTGGATACGCACTTCTTATTCAAATCGGTCCTGTGGGAGTCGTCGTTGGAACGGTTGCGTCCGAGTTTCTCAGATACGTCTTGAATGCTTACTATGTCCGTCAGTACGCCACTGATATCACACTCTTCCCATCGGAACTACGACACCAGACGATCAGTGGTCTCGTGATGGCTGGAGTCGTATATCTCCTTCATGGGTGGGTGGCCGTCAATTCCTTCATCGTGCTCGGAACTATCATCGGATTTGGAGCAGTCACCTATGTCGCCGCATTGTCCGTACTCAGCTCCGAATTCAGGAATACACTCTTCCGCGCCCTGTCGGGTGTCCTCAGCTGACTTTACGCTCCGAAGTATATAATGCGGGCCTCGTCGAATACCTGCTGTGAGATACAACTACGGGCTCATTGGTTGTGGTGGTGCCGGTACAAATCGTCACCTTCCTGCTGCTGACGCAAACCCTCGAATTTCGGTGCGGGGAGTCTGTGACTTGGACACCAACCGCGCCGATGCTGCTGCGGCCAATGTTAACGCCACCGCGTACACGGACGCTGCGACAATGATAGAGTCCGAAGAACTAGACGCGGTTAGCATCGCCACGCCGCCACCAACTCACCCCGGTGTCGTTGATGACATCCGAGCATACGACGTGCGGGTTCTTGTCGAGAAACCCTTCGCCACGACGCTGGAAGACGCCGAAGGGATGCTCGATAGGAAACAAACGATAACCGAGGTGAACAACCAACTCTTCAAGCCGGTGGTCAGGCGTGCCGTCGCCGCTGTGAAGCGGGGCGATATCGGTTCAGTGAAGCACGTGTACACGCATAGTTCTATTCCCGACATCCACCACTTTCTCTCCTCTCACCCGGATTGGATACCGTCGCTCGACGCCGGCGTCTTCGGCGAGAACCTACCTCACTGGATATACCTCACACGCGCGTTTCTCGGTGATGCTAACGTGGAGGGGGTCCACACCTCTGCGGATATCGACCACCCGGAAGTCGACTTTGACGAGGTCGTTGTCCAACTGGCAGGTACCGAGACGAAGGGTGAAATACGAATGACGGTCAACAGCACGAAGTCAAACTTTGTGACGGTCGTCGGTGATGACGGCACTGTTATGATGGACTTGGACAACCGGGTCGCCCGAATCGCGGAGAACCCCGATGCGACGGCCGATATTCTCCTCGGGAACGTCAGTGCTGCGGCATCAACGGCCGTCCAGACATTGACCCGGGCAGCGGATCACGGCATCTCGATGGCACTCCGCAAGTCGCCCGTCGACAACTCGACCGTTGTCGCGGACCGGGCGTATCATACGGATGGACACTATCGGCAGTTGACCGAACTTGTCTCGCGCGAGTGGGATTCACTGACCGTCACGAGAGAAGATGTCCGGAACAACGCCGATATATATGAGACCGTTGTTGATGCTATTGCCGAAGCGCGTCAAGAAAATGACTGACGATATCACCTTCGTCACGCAAGCTCACGAGGGGGAGTCACACACAGTTAGGTGTGCAGCCGAACAGCTTGAGAGTGTATATCCCGACGCTACTTTCTATGTCTACGATGGGGGTCTGAATGAGGCAAGTCGAAGAAAACTCCGTTCGCAGTCAAATGTTGAAGTCATCGACTGGTAATCGGAGGCAACATACGGTGGGGTACAAAATATACTAGCAAATTTGGAACAGAAATTCAACGATAGCACATATGCTCGGCATTTAGTTTGTGATTTACTCGGTTATGATCTAAAGTACTTCACACAACGGCGGGATTTTTTCGTTCGGCAGAAACCGCGAGTAATACGAGATGTGTCTCCCCGAGTCACAGGGAAACTTGTCTGGATAGACGCTGACGTTATCCCAATTAATACCATAGACGAAGTCTTCGAGCGGGATTTTGATGTGGCGATCACCGCGCGTTCAAAGTTGGAGGAAACTCATAGTGCGTACGGCGCGGTGAATTCGGGTGTCCTATTTTTCAATACGAACTCTGAAACGATACGTCGCTTCGTGGACGCGTGGACTGCACAGATCGAATCGATGCCTCTCGCCCCAAACCGAGAGCAGGAAGCAGTTATGGAACTGTTCCGTGAAGCCGGAGAATCGTTCGAACAGTATTTCCATACAATCGATCTGGAGCTTGGACCGGGGAAGATCACAGGCGTGGTCCTTCCATGTTTGGCGTATAATCACTACAATTTCGAAGCCGGAGTCAACCCAGCCGAAAACAAAATCCTACATTTCAAGGCGGGAAAGTCAGAGGCCAACCGAGAAGTAATAGAAGACATTCGTAAGGGGAAATTATCAAAATGGACTAGATATTTATCCGAAGACTAGGTCGCTAACTCCGGTATCCTAAATCGCGGAGCAGTTCTTCGCGCTCGTCGTTTTCTTTGCGGACCCTTGGTTCAGGGGTGTATGATCCAGTATCTTTGGCAGTCGTCTTACACCATGGAACCCGCTTCAGCGACGGAATCGGAACGTAGTCCGGGTGGCCATAAATGCCGTACTCGCCGAGTAGGTTCCCATGGTCAGCAGTGATCAACACGTCGCCGTCGACGTTCTCCAGCAGGAGCGCGACGTTGTCAAGAACGTACTCCAAATTCGAACGGTACGCGGCCCACACCTCGTCCCGGGCCACCTCACCCTTGCGAAGGCGGTCCCAGACACTGTTTCGGTCGTCGTCACCGAAACTCCCGATTGATAGCCCTTCGTCCATCGGATTCGGAACGAAGGGGTAGTGTGGCTGCATGTAATGTATCACTATCCGCTCGGGATTCTGGTTTCGATGGGTCTCGATTGCGCGGTCGGTGACTGCGTCGGCGGGTATGGTGCGAACGGTATCATCAATCGCATATCGCCACACCTCATCGATACTTTGGAAACGACGCTCGTCGAGCACCTGTGCGGAGAAGGGGTTCGCAGTCACATACGCGACAGTAGATGTATCGACTGGATCAAACGTCTTCCCGAGCCACTCCTCTGAACTACTTGCGAGAGAGTAGTCGTGGGTCGCGTTCACGAACTCGTACTCGTCAGTGACCTCGGACATGAGGTCCCAACGGCAAGCATCGAGAACGACGAGCACGTCCCAGTCGTCGTCAAAGACGCTTCTGCCGTAGTTCAGACGTCTCCCGACGTTCCGCCACATCCCGACATACAGTTCGTACATCGATTCGGTAACGCCGGCTACCCCGTCAGCGCGGATTCGCTCGGCTGATTCCGAGACCCAGTCCGCGAGAGTCATATATAGCCGAGTTCTTCCAGCTGCTCCGTCGGGATGTCGACGTTCTCCCTGTCGAACTCTTCGTCGTCGATGGCCTCTTCTACCCACGCGCGGGCGTCTCGAACGTCGTCAAAGAGCTCTTTCGACATCGTCGTTGCAGCCATTGTTCGACGGGAGTGTCGGCCCGGTTCGGTGTCGCTCGAGTCCCACTCGGTGTGGATACCGTGGTCACCGAGAATAAGCAGGTCGTCGTCGTCGCCGAGCGCCGCCACGATTTCGTTGACCCACTCCTCAACGCGCTCGTAGGTCTGGCGATAGCGCTCCTCGTCGTGGCGGTAGATGTGCCCACACATATCGAGTGTGTGAACGTGACAGCCGACGAGTGAGAGCTGGTGGTTCAGCATCTCCCTGGACCAGCCGAACTGCTCAGCGGCGATACCATAGATTTCGCGTTCGAACCCAGCTATCGTCTGGTCACCTTCATCCGGGTTAGCCGTATCCCATACCCGCTTGAGTTCCGCGGAGTTGTAGACACCCGGCCAGTTGTGTACGGCTCGACCCTCCCCCTGAAAGACGTGCTCTGCATCGGTCTCGGGAATGCTGTACGTAGCCCCGGTTAGCGACTCGGCGAACTCACCGAGCCGGTCTCTCGTGTTCCCACCGAGTTTCGACGTGAACGTAGAGAGAAAGTTGACGAGTGGGTTGTCCCATTCACTCGTTCCGGCACCTGTGAGACCGTGTTCGGCCGGACCCAGACCGGTCGCAACCGTCGGCCAGACTTCAAGCGTGTACGGCTGGTCTTTCATGTACGAGAACGTCGATATCTCCTTGGAGTTCGAGAGCTTCAGACCATCTACATTGAAATTATCGACATGCTCGTGGTCAAGAGCGTCAAGAGCCAACACGACAAGCATCGTATGTTGGCTAACAGCCGCTCTTGGTATTAATCGTTCCGTTCAGTATATTCACGCAGCCTGCTGCATTCGGATTCAGTCTTCCGGCGCGGAGCCGTCGTAGTCGTCGGGAATGGTTAACTCGTGGCTGATTCCGGTCCACTGTGCGACGTTGTACGCTACCGTGCTCACGAGGAGATGCGGAGCGTACCTGGCGTGTTTGCCACAGAGATACGCCAAGCGCCATGCACGGTCCCAAGTGTCGATAGAGCGTTCGTGTTCCTCATGGTAGAAAACCTCTCGTGGTACCCGAACGAGGTCGTAGCCCGCATGATGGGCGCTCAGCGCGAACTCGGTATCGCCGTTGTGGCTTCGGAGACGCTCGTCAAACCCACCAAGGCGTCGCCATAGGTTTTTGTGGAAGAGCATTACGCGGCCGGCAATGAGACCGAACTCCCAGTCAGCGACGCCAACAAGTGTTTCTTCATCAACCTTTCTAGCCACCGTCTCGAACAACTCCTCGGAGAACGCGATGTCGTCATCGAGGATTGCGATGATATCGTGCTCCGCGTTCCGAACACCGCGGTTTCGGGCCTCGTTAAGCGTTCCTTCCCGCTCAACAGACACCGGTACGTCGTCGGGGACGCTTTCCAGAGTAAGCACATCACTTTTAATAGAGGGGATAACGACGCTAACCTCCGTGTCCATATTCGAGTGAGGGTACAGCCTTAGCCCCCTTCTGTATTTCCCTCTTTTCGGGTTCCCCGAGTCACACGGCAGCCGATTCGTACGTTGTCTCGATATCGTCCACGACAACGTCCCAGGTTGGGAGATCATCCGGACAAGGTCTCCTCCCAGATACTTGGTTAACGACTGCCGCGACAGTTTCGGGCGAGGGAGTTTCGACACTGACGCATCCCTCTCTATTCGTCCAGTCGATCAACGCACCTGCGCTGGACACGACACATGGTGTCCCCGCTGCCAAAGCTTCGGCGACCGTCATCCCGTAGGCTTCGAATGATGATAGGTTCAAGTAGGCTGTTGCGCCGGCGTAGAGCCCGGGAAGCCGGTCGTCATCGACGTATCCTTCAAACGAGACTCGCCCATCAACACCTGTCTCGCGGGCAACGTCTTCGAGACGTTCGCGGTCGGGACCCGTGCCAGCAACCAATAGATCGTATTCAGGGAGTCTCGCAAGTGCCCGGATGGCATGGTCGACCCCTTTATACGGCTCTAAGCGTCCTACAGTAAGTAGATACGGGCGCTCGCGTCGTTCGGGGTTCGCTTCACGGAAGCGGGCCACATCCACGCCGTTCGGTATTACGTCTGCGTTGACGCCGAAGTCCTCGCGTAGTCGTCGACGCTCCCACTTGCTGACTGCGATGACCGCGTCGGCAGAGCGGAGAGCCCAGCGGCCCGGCAAACGGTAGAGTGAGAGAAGAGCGTCTCGGAACCGCGAGGCACTCCCGCCATGATAGTGCGGCGTCGAGACCAAAGGGGTCTTTCCCGCACCGAGCGCCGCGAAGAGGAGGGGAAACGAATGATAGTTATGCGCATGGATCAAGTCGGTGTCCGCCCGGCGAACGGCCCCGATTATACTCGGCGCGACGTGGAACGCTCCACCAGGGGCGGCGCCGCGGTGACGACGGACAGTGACGCCGTTTCTCGTCTCTCGCTTTCTCACGTCAGTTCCCGCGTCTGCCGTGTGGACAACCACGCTGTGTCCGCGCTCACACAGACGTTCGCTTACCTTTTGGACGTGTGTCTCAACTCCACCGGTATGCGGTGCGTAACGTGGACACACTTGCGCGATTTTCATTCGTACTCCTCCCGGAGTTCCTGGTCAACCTCCCACATACCGTCGCCTTTCCCGCGCAGAAGATCAACGCCTGCCCGCAGTAGCGACACTTGTGTGTCAAGCAGTGAGTAGAGTGGCTGTGCTGGCCCTAGAGCGTCTTTGGACCCGAGTCCGATGAACGCCAAGAGCGCGGCGGGGAAGAGTAGGCCGAGCGACCCAGCCAGGGAGACGGCTGCCGCCGACATGGTCAACACGTCGAGCGCGACAAGCACGGGTGAGATAACCATGAACCACCAGTTGAACGGCAGTACAACTTTCCCGTAGTTCCCGTACTCGCCAAGAGCATCCTTATGCTGTGCAAGGAGCCGAATCAGTCCCATTCCTCTTCTGTCCTTCTGTTTGCGCCGCTTTATGAACTCGGAGTGGGAAGCCTCCTTGTACCTGATATCGGGGTCGAAGAGCACCCTTCCCGCCCCCGACCGTCGAATCCTTAGGGCGAGCTCTGTATCGTCGGCCAAGGAGTTGGGATCGATGGGCATGATGGCGGCGTTCTCGAACGCTGAAAAAGGGCCATGGAAAATGAACGTGGAGTCCAGATGCGACTCCATCGTCTGGATGTGTGCTTGTACACCCCGGTAGCCGGCCTCAACACTACTGCCGCCGAGTACCTCCGCATTCCGGCCTGTTACCGCCGCCACCTCGGGGTCCGCGAGGTTCGCCGCGGCCTCTCGGAGCGCGTCGGTGGCCACTACGGAGTCACAGTCAGTTTTCACGACCATCTCGTTCTCCGCGGCGGCGTAGGCGTCGTTGAGTGCCGGTGCTAGTCCCCGTCGCTCTTCTTCCTCAATGAGGTTCAGCGAAGGGTGTTCGTGCTCGGCGAAGAACTCCCGAACCAGTTCGGGCGTTTCGTCGTCGCTCGAATCGACGACGACGATTTCCACCTTCTCCATCGGGTAGTCGAGGTCGAGAAGTCCCTCCAGTTTTCCCTCGATGATGCGCGACTCGTTGTACGTCGGGAGCACGACGCTCACAGTCGGCTCCGAGGACTCCTTCGCCGCGGGTGACCCCGAGGGCCGTCGAACCGCGTAGAGCCCGATAAAAGCGAGATAGGGAAACGCCGTCAGCGCAAGCAGCGCCGCGGCGAGGAGCACGAGGGTATCCATATCCGGCGTATCCTCCCCGCACGTAAAAACGTCACCGCATACGAACTCCACAACGGAGCCGACGAGCGCCCCGGAGACGGTTCGCGGCGCGTCCCGAAACGTCACCCCGGCACGGCCGAACGACAGCGTTTTGCACGGGGCGGGAACACATCCACCCGATGACGGACCCCACCGACGCCGACGTCTGTGTCCTCGTCCCGACGATGGACGAGGCCGAGACTATCGGCGGCGTCGTCTCGTCGTTCCGCGAGCGGGGGTTCGAGAACGTCCTCGTCATCGACGGCGACTCGACCGACGACACCCGCGACATCGCCGAGGACGCGGGCGCCCGCGTCGTCACCCAGTCCGGGTCGGGGAAGGGCGCCGCCGTGCGCGAGGCCGTCCGCGAGCACATCGATTCGGAGTACGTCCTCCTTCTCGACGGCGACGCCACCTACGACGCCAAAGACGCCGAGGTGATGCTCGAACCCCTCCTCGACGGCCGCGCCGACCACGTCATCGGCGACCGCTTCGCCGACATGCGCGAGGGCGCGATGCCGAAGCTCAACCGACTGGGAAACAAGGTGTTCAACCGCGCGTTCGCCGCCGTCCACGGCGAGGACTTCCAAGACATCCTCTCGGGTTACCGGGCCTTCACGAAGGAGTCGTTCCGACGCATGGACCTCACCGCCGAGGGATTCGGCATCGAGACGGAGATGGCCGTCGAGTGTGCGAAAGCCGACCTGCGAGTAGCGGTCGTTCCCATCACTTACCGGCCGCGCCCCGAGGGGTCACAGACGAACCTCCATCCGCTGAAGGACGGCGGCGTCATCCTGGTGACCATCTACCGGATGGCGAAAACGTCGAACCCGCTCTTCTACTTCGGCAGCGTCGGCTTCCTCTCCCTCCTCGGTGGGGCGGGACTCGGGACGTACGTCGGGGTAGAGTGGGTCACCCAGCGGGTCTCCCACGAGGTGATGGCGGTCGTCGCCGGCGTCGCCGTCCTCGTCGGCATCCAACTCCTGATGTTCGCCCTGCTCTCGGATATGTTCGTGAGCCTCCACCGCGAGCAAATGCGCCGCTTGGACGAGCTGGAGGACCGGTAAGGGAGAAAACACTTACCGCCGAGCGCGGAGTCGTGCGTATGGGTCGGTCCCTCCGTCTCGTCGTCCTCGGCGCCCTCCTGATTTCTCTCGGGTTCTCGGCCTCGGCGGTTTTCCCCCGCGACCACGACTACGAGTACGAGGTCAGTCCCGGTATCGAAGCAACGCATCCCGGGGAACCCGACCGCGTTCCGTACGAGAACCTGACGACGGAGGAACAGGAAATATTCGATGCGCTGTTGGAGCGCGGCACTATCGTCCGGGAGGCGGAACCCCATGGTGGCCACCTGCTGGCGACCACCGACACCGGCGGATACGGGGGGAATATGGTCCCAGTTGTGTTCGAGAACCGAACCTACACCGTCACCGGCTGGGAGCAACGAACGAACTACGACGAACGAATACTGACCACGTTCCTCGGCCTCTACGGCGGCGGCGCGATAACCCTCGTCGGGCTCTTCCTCGGACTCGCCGGGCGAATCAGGCGACTCTAGAGCGCGGACTTCAGTGCGCCGAGCCACGCCTTCGGCGCCCGGCGCCGCGACGTGCGCAGGGCCTCGCGCAACGCGGAGCTCGCGTGCTCCATAACCCCCGCGCCGTGGCCCACGAGAACCCGCTCGGGGTCGAGGTTGCCGAGCGACTTCGGGGGGAGCGGGCGCAACATCGGATGCACGCCCAGTTTCTCCCCTCCGGCGCGGAAGAAGTCGGCCGTCCCCACGGCCTCAGGCACGACGAGTGTCTCGCCGTCCCAGAGGGCGGCCTCGTGCCACCCCGGGAAATCGGTTACCCGCCGGAGTTCGTACTCCGTACCGGGTAGGCGCCCCGAGAGGCGCTCGGTGGGCGCGTCCACCGCCACGTCGATGTCCTGTGGCAGGTAGACCGGCACGTCGTGGCGGCGCGCGAGTTCGCCGGCGTCGCGGCCGTGGCGGTCGAGGAGGAGAACGACGCCCGCGACATCGCCGAACTCGGCGATGAGCTCGTCGAGGCCGGGCGCGTCGAGGGGGTCGACGAGGAAAACCCCGTTGTCCGTGTCGAGGACGTGACTCGCGCGTTGCATCCCTTCTTCGGGGAAGGACAGCCAGCCGACGCCGCCGTCGAAGCGGTCGATTTCGGCGTAGTCGCCCGCAGGGGACTCCTCTTTGATTGGCATACTCCAGAGAAGGGCGCACGGAGCATAACCTTCGGGGCCGCCGGCGGGTCTCTCCGCTTCAGGGGTCCTCCGGACGGTCGGAGACGGTCGGCTGTCGCATGACCGCCACGTTCTACAACCGCTCGGTGTCGACCTCGACACCCGGCGGCGCGAGAACCAGGAACTCGCGGAAGTGCATCAGCGTCGCGCCCGCCTCCTTCACGTCGCTGGCGAAGGGCGCGGCGAGGTCGCTCAGGTCGCCGTCGACGGCGAGGAGGAGGACGTTTCCGGCCGTTACCGTATCGACCCACTCCCCGGGGTCGGTGGTGCCGTCGAGGACGCCGAGCACGACCCGGCCCTCGAAGCGCTCGACAACCTCGTCGATTTCCGCCTCCGCGGAGCGCAAGTCGAGATCGAAGCCGTCGGACATACCCACCGTTCGACGGCGGGGGCCAAATAACCCTATGGGGGAAGGCGAGGGGCCGGGGGGCTTAAGGGACGCGCCGTCCACGAACTCAGTATGCCACAAGTTCACCTCGACGAGGACACCATCGAGCGCCTGGATTCCCTCCGAGAGGACGGCGAATCCTACGACGAAATCGTGAACGAACTCATCAACATCTACGAGGCCGAGGAACTGACGCTCTTCCACTCGGGCGACATCGAGTAACTACGCCTCGGCCTTCGCGTTCTCCTTCGCCGCCCGCTCGCAGGACTCCTCCCAGCGGCCCTGCTCCTCGAGTTCCTCCTGCAGTTCGGTCGCATACTGGCTGGCGAGCGACCGCGCGGCCCGCTTGTAGGGGTCCTCGGGCTCCGAGAGCCCCAGCGTACGCTTGACGCGCTCCACGACCCCCGGCGAATCGGGGGCGGGCGCGTTCGATGCGTCCTCGGCCTCCTTCACCTGTTCGAGGACGCTGTCGACCTTGCTCACGTCCGGGACGATACGGGCGCGCTCGGGCTCCTCCGGATTGACGATGTCGAACTCGATGGCCGTCATCAGGAGCCCCCACTGGTGGGCGGTCACCGGCTTGTCACGCAGGCGCCTGTTGAACGTCTGGTCGACCTGCACCCGCTCGTGGGCGGCCCTGCTGTACCAGTCTGCCATACGCCTGAGAACGGGGCGGGGGGGAATCAGGCTTACCCTCCGAACCAGCCCGTTCGCGCAACGCGGTCCGCGCTTGTCGCACTCGAATCGGTCAGATGGGAAGCTATTGTACGTCCTGCACCTTCACAGGACCCGCGGCTGTCGCACGCGGGTCACTTTCGGGATGGGCGGCTGACGCACGCCCATCACCTTCACACCTCGAACGTCTCGTCCCCGTCCAGCACGTGTACGTCGGCGTCGCTACCGGTCGCCTTCACCTCGCGCTCGAAGTCCTCCACGTCGATTTCGATGGGCGGGAAGGAGTCGTAATGCATCGGGAAAGCGTGGTCGGCGTCCACCCAGTCCACGGCGACGGCGGCCTGCCACGGACCCATCGTGAAGTGGTCGCCACAGGGGACCGCGGCGGCGTCGGGTTCGAGGAACGGGCCGATGACGTCGCGCATCTCGCTCATCAGTCCGGTGTCGCCGGCGTGGTAGAACGTCGTCGACTCCTCGTCGGAGACCTGCGTGGGCTTGGTGTCCGAGACGACGAAGCCCGCGGGCATCCCGCCCGAATACTCGTAGTCGGTTTCGAGGCCGTTGGTGTGGTCCGCGCGGTGCATCGTCACGTAGGCGTCGCCCGCCTCGAACGTGCCGCCGATATTCATGCCCACACTCTCGGAAACGCCGTGTTCGTCCTCGACGTAGCCCGCGAGCTCCGGCGTCGTCACAACGGTCGAGGTGGGGAACGCGCTCACGTCGCCGATGTGGTCGGCGTGGCCGTGCGTGAGGAGGACGAAGTCCGGGTCGGCCAGTTCCTCGGGGTCCGTATCCGTGAACGGGTTGCCGAAAAACGGGTCGATGAGCAGGTCGGTGTCGCCGACGGTGACGCCCCACGTCGAGTGACCGTAGTAAGTAAGCTCCATGGCTACCTCCCACCTACCGGCGCTCCCTACATAAATCTCCTCGCGGCGGACACCCCACGAGAACCGAGTGGAAACGCTCTTTTTCGGCCGGCCTAAACCGAGCGTATGGAACTGACGCGCCGGGACGTGCTCGCGGCGCTGGCGGCCGTGAGCGCGGGGTGTGCGAGCCCGGAGGACGCGACCGGTGACGGCCTCGACGACGAGCGCACGCTGGTCGCGCTCGCCGAGGTGCTCTACCCCGCGACGGTCGAGGGCGTCGGCGAGTTCGTCCGCCGGTACTCCCTGGCGCGGGTGGAGGGCCGCTCGGCGTACCGAGCCGGGATGGCGGACGCCCTCATGGAACTCGACGAGCACGCCGAGACCTTCCATGACGCCCCGTTCGCCGAGTTATCGCGAGACGAGCGGGACACCGCACTCCGGGAGCTCCGGCTCCATGAGACGGACCCCGACCCCGAGGGCGCTGCCCGCGAGCGGGTTCGCTACTACCTCGTGAACGAACTGCTGTTCGCGCTCTACTCGACGCCGACGGGCGGCGAACTCGTCGGTACGCCGAACCCGCCGGGCCACCCGGGGGGGACGGCGACGTACCGGGGTGAGCGGCGGTGAACCGGGCGCCCTCCGAGCGCGTCGATTGCTGTGTCGTCGGGGCGGGTCCGGCCGGCGCGCTGGTCGCCGAGCGCCTCGCGTCGGCGGGCCGCGACGTCGTCGTTCTCGAAGCGGGCCCGCGCTTCGATTCCGCCGAGCGCGAGGAACGGATGGAGACGTATCTCCGCCCCACGAACCCCGATATCGAGGTCTGGGAGATGGGCGGCCCGCGCGACGCCTACGCCTCCTCGGGGCGCTTCTACCCGCTGAACGCGACCCGCGTGAAGGGCGTCGGCGGGTCGACGCTCCACTGGCAGGGGATGGTGATGCGCCTCCACGAAGAGGACTTCAACCTCGCCTCGGAGACGGGTCTCGGAGTGGATTGGCCCATCGATTATTCGGACCTGCGCCCCTACTACGCCGAGGCCGAGTCGGCGCTCGGAGTGGCGGGCGCCGTGGACAACCCCTTCGCGCCCCCCCGTGAGGAACCGTTCCCGATGCCGGCGTTCCCGCCCTCGAAATCCGACGCCGTGTTCGCCGAGGCCTGCGAGGCGGCGGGCATCACGACCCACTCGGTCCCGAACGCCCGAAACTCCAAGGGGTACGACGGCCGAAGCGCGTGTGTGGGCTACGGCACCTGTTCTCCCGTCTGCCCGTCCGGTGCGAAATACGACGCGACGACGACCATCGCGGACGCTGAGGAGGCCGGCGCGCGGGTCATGAGCGAGGTTCCCGTCCAGCGACTGGAACACGACGACGCCGGCGAGCGAGTCACGGGGGCGGTGTACGCCACGCCCGAGGGCGATGAGTTCACCCAGGAGGCCCGCGAGTTCGTGCTCGCCTGCGGCGGGGTGGAGACCCCGCGGCTCCTTCTCCTTTCGGACTCGTCCCGGTTCCCCGACGGCCTCGCGAACTCCTCGGGCGCCGTCGGGCGTTACTTCATGGACCACCTGTTCGCGGGGATGGGCGGGCGGGTCGCGGCCGAGACGAACCAACACGAAATCGGCTTCATCACCACGGAGTCACACCAGTTCTACGACCGGCCGGACGACTCGCGGGGCGCCATCAAACTGGAGTTCCTGAACTACGCCGGGCCGTCGCCCGTCGGCGCCGCCCTGACGGATGGGGAGTGGGGCGACGAACTCGCCGAGCGGGTCCGGGAGGCCTACGGTAACCACGTCGCGATGGGCGGCCTCGTCGAACAGCTCCCGCGCGCGGAGAACCGGGTCCGGCTCCACCCCACGAAGACCGACAATCGGGGGAATCCAGTCCCCGAAATCGTCTGGTCGCTCGGGGAGAAAACGCGGCGAACCATCGAGCGCGCGAACGAACTCCAGCGCTCAGTCTTCGACGAACTCGGCGTCGAACCCGAGTGGGTGACAGGTCCCGAGGACACCGGGCCGGCGGCCCACCACATGGGAACCACGAGAATGGGGGCGGACCCGGCGGAGAGCGTCGTCGACGCCGAACTCCGCACACACGACCTGTCAAATCTCTCCATCGCCTCCTCCTCGGTTTTCCCGACGGCGGGCGCGATGAACCCGACGCTCACCATCGCGGCGCTGGCGCTGAAATGCGCCGACCACGTCGAAACCCGGCTCTAGAGCGGCATCGCCAGGTAGCCCGCGTCGACGAGCAGGAGGACAGCGACGACCGCGGCGCCCTGCATGAACGTCCCGCCGCGCTCGGCGGCCGTTCGAACCTTCCCGTCGTCGAGCGCGTCGCCCATCCGGCTCGCGCCGATTTCGACGAGCGCGGCCAGCAGGAACCAGAGCGCGACCATCCCGAGCACGGCGTGGCCGGTCGGACTTCCCGTGAGAGATTCGGGCGTGTAGAGCGTCCCCGCCATGTGACCTCCGGTTGCGAGGAGGACAAGCGCGCTCGCGCGCGAAACCAGTTTGAGCTTCGCGAGCAGGGATTCGATAACGCCGACGCCCGCGTCGCCGGACGCGACGGTCGGCAAGACGGCGTACGCGACAAAGACTACGCTTCCGGTCCACACCCCGGCGAACACCAGATGGACCGCCTGTACGGCGGTGTCGATGAGTGCCATACGCTTCCTCCGGACGCCATCCCCTTGAAGCCGGGCGAAACCGGTGTGGGCACCCTTAAGGCCCGCCGGGCGCTCCCGGGAGATATGCAACCACGGGACCTCTCCGCCCACGCCGAGTACCGGGCGGGCCGCGGTATCGAGGAGGTGGCCCGAGAACTCGGCCGGGACCCCTCCGAGTTCGTGAAACTCGCCTCCAACGAGAACCCCATCGGCCCGAGCCCCGCCGCTGTCGAGGCCATCAAGGAGGTCTCGGAGGAGGTCCACCACTACCCGACGGCCGCCCACGCGGACCTGACCGAGGCGCTCGCGGCGAACTGGGGTGTCACGCCCGAACAGGTGTGGCTCTCCCCCGGCGCCGACGGCGCCTTCGATTACCTCTCGCGGGCGATGCTCTCGCCCGACGAGCGCGTCCTGGCGCCCGACCCCGGCTTCGCCTACTACGCGATGAGCGCGCGCTACCACCACGGCGAGGTGAACACCTACGAGCTGGAGAAACGCGAGGGCTTCGCGCAGACCGCCGAGGGAATCCTGGACGCCTACGACGGCGAGCGCATCGTCTTCGTGACGACGCCGCACAACCCGACCGGGTCGACGTGTTCACTATCCGATATCGAGGAAATCGCCGCGCGCACCGACGAGGAAACACTCGTCGTCGTGGACGAGGCGTACGCCGAGTTCGCGGCGGGCGAGAGCGCCATCGGGCTCGTCCGCGAGCGCGACGACGTCGCCATCACCCGGACGTTCTCGAAGGCCTACGGCCTCGCGGGGCTTCGGCTGGGCTACGCGGTCGTCCCCGACGCGTGGGCGGACGCCTACGCCAGGGTGAGCACGCCGTTCGCGGCGAGCGAGGTGGCCTGTCGCGCCGGATTAGCGGCGCTCAACGACGACGAACACGTTGAGCGAACCGTCGAACTCGCGGAGGAAGGACGGAAATACATCGCCGAGCACGCTGACGCGCCGGCCTTCGAGAGCCAGGGCAACTTCGTCCTCCTGGAGGTGGGCGACGCCAGCCGGGTGTCCGAGGAGATGAAACGAGAGGGCGTCATCGTCCGGGACTGTTCGTCCTTCGGCTTGCCCGAGTGTATCAGAATCACCTGTGGCACCGAGGCCGAGACGGAGAAAGCGGTCGAAACGCTCAACGAGGTCCTATGAGAGTCGCCGTTACCGGCACCCCCGGAACGGGAAAGACGAGCGCCGTCGAGTTGGTGGAAACGGAGTTAGAGAAACTCCACCTGAACGACCTCATCCGGGAGGAGGGCCTCCACGAGGGTGAGGACCCCGATAGAGGAAGCCTCTACGCCGACATGGACGCGCTCGCGGAGCGCATCCCCGAAGACGGGCTCGTCGAGAGTCACCTCGCGCATAACTTCGAGGCCGACAAAGTAATCGTCCTTAGATGTGCGCCCGAGGAACTGGAAAAGCGTCTCAGGGAGCGGGGAGAGGACGAGGCAAAGACTCGAGAGAACGCGGAAAGCGAGGCCCTCGACGTGGTTCTCTCCGAAGCGGTCGCACGCCATGGCGAGGAGTCCGTGTACGAAATCGAAACCACCGAGCGGACCCCTCAACAGGTCGCAACGGAGATCGAGGCGGTTCTCGACGGCGAGCGCGACCCGAGCGCCGGGACCGTCGACTACACCGACTGGCTATGACCCTCGACCAGTTCCGGCCGTGGGCCGAGCGGGCGCTCGCGCCGTTCGTCCGGGTTTCGAAGGCGCTCGGGCTCACCCCGAACGCGGTGAGCGTCACCGCCTTCCTGCTGGCTATCGCCGCCGGCGTCGCCTTCTATCTGGGCCGCTCGAACCCGCTGTGGTGGCCGGCGGCCTCCCTGCTGGTGTTCGCGAACGGCTGGCTCGACCTGGTCGACGGCGCCCTCGCGCGGGAACTCGACATCGCCTCGGAGGGCGGCGACATGCTCGACCACGTCCTCGACCGGTACGCCGACATCGCCGTCATCGCGGGCGTCGCCGCCGGCGCGGACGCCTACGCGCTCGGCCTCCTCGCGGTCACTGGGGTATTGATGACCTCCTATCTCGGCACGCAGATTCAGGCGGTCGGCCTCGGCCGGCAGTACGGCGGCCTGCTCGGGCGCGCGGACCGCCTCGCGCTCGTCGGCGTCGCGGGTGTCGTCGTCTACGTCGCCCCGGAAATCGCGGGATTTGGGGTCCTTACGCTCCTGTTGGCGCTGTTCGCTGTCGTGGGACATCTCACCGCGCTCCAGCGCTTCTGGGGGGCGTGGCGGGACTTAGAGTAGCCCCCGCGGCGGGCCGCGGGCCGACAATTTAAGGCCGCGCCGACTCCTTCCATAGATATGGTTCAGTGTGAGATGTGCGGCGCCGAGACTCCCTCGCCGAAGACGGTGAAAGTCGAGGGGGCCGAACTGCAGGTCTGTGATGAGTGTGCGGACTTCGGGACGGAGGTGCGCGAGGAGTCGAGTTCCTCGACCTCGACGAAGTACTCCACGTCGTCGAGCTCCGGGTCCTCGGAGTCCTCCCAGTCATCGTCGTCCCAGTCCTCGAACACCCGCCGTCGGGACATGTTCGACGAGATGGACGAGATCGCGGCGGACTACGACGAGCGCATCCGGAACGCCCGCGAGAACACCGAGATGAACCAGGAGGAACTGGCGAAGTCCATCGGGGAGAAGGCCTCCCTCATCCGAAAGCTCGAACGTGGGGACGTGCTCCCCACCGACGACGTCCAGCAGAAACTCGAATCCGAGCTCGGTATCTCGCTCACCGAGTCCGGCGACGAGGAGGGCGAGTGGTCCTCGGACACCGCCGGGAGCGGGCTCACCCTCGGCGACATGGTCAAGCGGAAGGACTGACGTGTTCCCGGAACGCGACGCCGCGACGTGGCTGACGGGGCGCCCCGAGGCCGCGCTGTACGACCTCTCCCCGGCGGCCCTGCTCGACGGGGCCGACCCCGAGCCGGCCGCGCGACCCGACCCCGTAACGGACCTGCCGGAGGCCCCGGCGGGCGTCTCCGTCGAGACGCTTCTGGCAACCGAGTACGGCGTCCACCCCGAGCAGGTGGTGTTGACCGCAGGCGCCGACGCCGCGCGCTTCGTTGCGTTCGCCGCGGCGCTCGAACTCTCCGAGGGCCCCGCGCTCGTCGAATCGCCCGCAAACGAGGCGCTCATCCGGACGCCGGAGGCCCTGGGGCGGAGCGTCGAGCGCTTCGAGCGCCCGGCGCCGAATTACGGCGCGGAACCCGACCTGGACTCTCCCGCGGTCGTCGCGCTCAGCAACCGCCACGACCCGAGCGGCCGGCTGCTCGCCCGCGAGGCGCTGTCGGAGCTCGCCGGGCGCGCCGCGGACGCGGGCGGCCGCCTGCTCGTCGACGAGAGCGTCGCGCCACTGACGCCCGACCCCGAGGACGAGGCCGCCCTCGGCGGCGTCACCGCCGCGGGTCTCGACGGGGCGGTCGTGACCGGTTCGCTCGAACGGGTGCCCGGGCTCGCCGGGCAGGAGGTCGGATGGGTCGTCGGTGACCCCGCCGTGACGGAGACCGCCCGCCGGGTGCAACGCTACGTCGGGGCCGTTCCCGGCACGAGCCGCGTCTACGCCCGGCGCGCGCTCTACCGAACGGACGGTCTCGTCGAGCGCGCCCGCGAGATCTGCCGGGAGAACAGCGCGACGCTCGCCGCCGGCCTCGCGGCGCGACCCGACACGACCTGTCGGGTCTTCGAGGACGCGCCCGTCGCCCTGCTGTCCGTCGAGGGGACTGACGGCGACGCCCTCGCGGGCGCGGCGTGGGACGCGGGCGTCCTCGTCGTCCCCGGGAAGTTCTTCGGCGAACCCGGAATGGTTCGCATCGGGTTGGGGCGCTCGCCCGAGCGGGTCCGCGCCGGCCTCGACGCGCTCGGCGGCGTGCTGGACGACCTCCGCGCCGCTCGCGAGCGTACCAACCCTTAAGCCCGACGCCATCAACGTCGGCGTATGGACGAACGACCCGAGGAGATCACCGCGCTCGTCGGCCGCGAAGTGTACTCGAACAACGGCGTTTTCGTCGGCGAGGTCGAGGACATCCGCCTCGATCTGGACACCGAGACGGTGACGGGCCTCGCGCTGACCGAACTGAACGACGAGCTCTTCGCCGGGCACACGAACGGGGCACGCGGCGTCGTCGTACCCTACCGCTGGGTGCGCGCGGTCGGGGACGTGGTTCTCGTCAACGACGTCGTCGAGCGGCTCTCGGACCCGACCGAGGAGGACAGCGAAGCGATCGTCTAAATTTAACTGCCGTTTCCGCTCTCGCTCTCGACGCCCATCGCGTCGAAGAGCTTTCTCGTGACCGCCTCGCCCGCGAGGTTGAGGAGGGTCTCGCGATTCTCCTCGCTCCCTTCGAGCCCGCCGAAAATCCCGAGGGGGACCTCGGCGGTGGCCTGCGTCGAGTGGCCCGCGGCCTCGCCCATGTCCCCGAAGGCGTCCCCGAGGACGTTGCCGATGTTCATCCGGATGTCCTTCGACTGGGCCGCGAGGTGGATGGTGTCCTCGACGATGCCGAACACCGCGGCGGTCGTGACCCCCTCCAGGTTGAGGAGCTGTTGGGCCGCCTGCGAGAGCGCGTCCCTGTCCCGGATGAAGCCGGCGTTCGAGACGAGATGCGAGCCCTGGACCTCCCGGTTGGAGATGGCCTCCGCGAGCACGTCCAGCGTTTCGGGCGACATCGAGGGCGACTCCACCTGTTCGAGGGTGTCGTGGTTCGCGAAGGGGTAGAGGTACGCCGCGGCGGTGAGGTCAGCCGGGGTGGTCTCGCGCCGGAAGTCGAGGGTCTCGGCGCGTATCCCGTAGAGGAGCGCCGTCGCGACCGTCTCGCTGACGTTCAGGTCGTACTCCTGGATGTACTTCGTCAGGATAGTCGCGGTCGCGGAGACGTTCGGACGCACGTCGACGAAGGCGGCCTGTACCTCGTCGCCGGACTCGTAGTGGTCGAGGTAGATGTCGACGTCCAACTCGCCGGGCGGGTCGCCCGCGCGGGCGTGGTCCACGAGGGCGACCGTGTCGTAGTCGCCCATCTCGGCGTCCTCGTAGTCGACGAGTTCGATGCCCAGGAGGTTGACGAACGCCCGGTTTTCCTGGCGCCCGACCTCGCCGACGTAGACGATGTCGGCCTCGACGCCGAAGTGCTCCGCGACGGCCTGTAAGGCCGCGGCCGCGGCGATGGAGTCCGGACCGGGGTTGTTGTGCGTGAGTACGGCGAGTTTCTTCTCGGTCTTCTGGATGACGCCCGCGAGTTGGCGCGCACGGTACTCCAGTTCGCCCGATTCGAGGGCGCGGAGGGCGGCGTCCGCGATGACCGACGAGGGGTTGATGACCACGTCGGCACCGAGCTCGCGGAGTTCGTCGCTGGTGACGGGGTCGCTGGCGCGCACGACGACGAAGCGGTCCTCGTCGCGCTCGCGGATGTTCTTCACCGCCTCCTTGTTCGCGTCCACGTCGGAGGAGAGAATGAGGACGACCTCCCTATCCGAGACGAGGTCGGCGACCTCGGCGTCGCGGATGTCGGCCGCCTGTGCGTTCAGGTCCTGGTCGCGCAGGGCCTCGACGCGCTCCTCGTTTTTGTCGACGATGAGCACGTCCTTCTCCCGCTCGACCAGTTCCTCCGCGACGGCGTGGCCGACGCTCCCGCATCCGAGGATGGCGTACGCCGACATGGAGGAAATGGTAACCCGGCTGCTCATGGTACGCCCGATTTCCGCGTCCCCTCACTTAACCCTCCCGACGCGCCCGCGGGGCGAAAGGGAAGGCTTTTGATTCGGCCGCCGGTACGGAACTTTGTCTCGGGCCGGTAGCTCAGTTAGGGAGAGCGACGGACTCTTAATCCGTCGGTCGGGGGTTCAAATCCCTCCCGGCCCGCTTCCTTTGTGTATGAGTTGGAGTGGCGTCTAAACGCAAGACGGCAAGCGTATCGTCGCCTACGATAGGTATTGTATCGGTTGATTTCATACGGGAGACGTTGGCGCGTCGTCGCTGTACCCGGTTTTTCGTGAGTGGAATCATAACGTCCGCTCCTAAGCGTCAGGAGACCAATCCCGAGGGCACCGGCAACCCGACTGGCCTTAAGAAGGTTTTAGGTGTCATAGGATCGACTGGGGCGTATGGGATACCAGATGACGTCCATCGAGGAGAGCGAGGAGACCGAAGTCGCCGACGGCCTGTTCGCCTCCCAGGTAGTGGCCGGCGAGGAGATGAACATCCAGCACGCGGACTTCGAACCCGGCGCGGTGCTGGAGGAGCACAGCCACCACCACGAGCAGATCACCTTCATCTACGAGGGCGAGTTCGACATCATCATCGACGGGGACCGCCACACCATGGAAGCCGGCGACGTCTGCGTCATCGACGGACACACGCCCCACAAAGTCGTCAACGAGACCGACGAGGTCGCGAGCGCGGTGGACATCTTCCACCCCGCGCGCCAGACCCCGCCTTGGGAACAGGACGACTAACGCGTTCGTTCTCCCGAGGGTATCACAGCCGAACCGATCGATGCTCAACGTCCGAGAGAGGGTTAAAATCCCTCCCGGCCCGCTTGCTGCTGTCGCTCACAGTTCGTGAGCGACTACACATCCGCGAGCGAAGCGAGGGAGGACTCCGGTAAAAGAGGTCGCGTTACCGTTCCACACCGACCACTTCTACAGGCGGTTCCAGCAGGTACTCCCACGTCGGGTCTCCGCGCGTCTCGCCGTTCCAGTAGGCCCGGGCGTCGCGCATCCCGGTGCCGAAGGTGTTGAAATCAATGAGGCTCATGTCCCGTCTAGTGGCTTTCTGAGCCTCGACGCGCAGGATTCGGGGGTCCTTCCCCGGTGCGGCCCGGAGCTCGCCGCGCTGTGGGTCCTCCCACGCGAACACGGACTGGAAGCGCGAGCGTTCCGCGGGGAACTCCGCGCGCCGGACGAGTTCGAAACACCACTCGTACATCGAAGTGTGGGGCGCCGCCTGAACCGGCTTTTCCTGTGGGTCGTCGGTGTTGATGAGTCCGATGAGGTTCTCGCGCTTCCCCGGAACGTCGCGGCCGCCCTGGTTCGAGACGATGACCGAGAGGTGTCTGATGCCATGGCGGGTCACGCCCTCCGGGAACAGCTCGCGGAGCAACTCGCCGTTCGGCGCCGTAACGTTGCTCGGGTCCTCCCGGCCGCCGAGTTCGAACTCCCACCCCAACTCGACCGTCTCCCCGACCTCCAGCCCGCCGGTCCGGTCGACGTGGTAGAACTGCTGGCCCATCGAGCGCCGAAAGGTGGCGCCCCGATATAAACGCCCGCGGTCCAAGGACCGTTAAAGAAAGGTACCCCCCGACGTGAGAGCAGGGTATGTTCCACAAGGTGCTGGTCGCCAACCGGGGTGAAATCGCGGTCCGCGTGATGCGGGCCTGCGAGGAACTCGGGGTCGGCACCGTCGCGGTTTACAGCGACGCGGACAAACACGCCGGCCACGTCCGCTACGCCGACGAGGCGTACAACGTGGGCCCGGCGCGGGCCGCGGACTCCTATCTCGACCAAGACGCGATTCTCGACGCCGCGCGGAAGGCCGGCGCCGACGCGATACATCCGGGCTACGGCTTCCTCGCGGAGAACGCGGAGTTCGCCGCGCGCGTGGAGGAGAGCGAGATAACATGGGTCGGCCCCCCGGCCGACGCGATGGCCGCGCTGGGCGAGAAGACGAGCGCCCGCAAGGCGATGCAGGAAGCCGACGTACCGGTCGTCCCGGGCACGACGGACCCCGTCGAGTCCGCCGAGCGCGTGAAGGAACTCGGCGAGGAGTACGGCTACCCGGTCGCCGTCAAAGCGGAGGGCGGCGGCGGCGGACGCGGGATGCGCGTCGTGCAGGACGAGTCGGAGGCCGAGGAGGCCTTCGAGGCCGCCCGGCGGGAGGGTGAGGCGTACTTCGACAACCCGACGGTGTACGTCGAGAAGTTCCTCGGTTCCCCCCGCCACGTCGAGGTCCAGGTGTTGGCGGACGAGCACGGGAACGTCCGCCATCTCGGGGAACGGGACTGCTCCCTCCAGCGGCGCCATCAGAAGCTCATCGAGGAGGCGCCCTCCACGGCCCTCTCCGATTCGCTGCGCGAGGAGGTCGGCGACGCCGCCCGCCGGGGCGTGAGTTCGGTCGGTTACACCAACGCCGGCACCGTCGAGTTCCTCATAGAGGACGGCGAGTTCTACTTCCTGGAGGTGAACACAAGAATCCAGGTCGAACACACCGTCACCGAGGAAATCACCGGCCTGGACATCGTGAAGTGGCAACTCAGGGTTGCGGCGGGCGAGGAACTGACCTTCGACCAGGACGAGGTCGACCTCAGGGGCCACGCCATCGAGTTCCGCATCAACGCCGACAACCCCGCGGCGGAGTTCGCCCCCACGTCGGGCCTGCTGGAATCCTACGCGCCGCCGGGCGGCATCGGCGTGCGGATGGACGACGCCGTCCGCGAGGGCGACGAGCTCACGGACAACTACGACTCGATGTTCGCGAAGCTCATCGTCCACGCCTCGGACCGCGAGGAGTGTTTCGCGCGCTCCGAGCGCGCCCTCCGGGAGTTCGACATCGAGGGCCCCGAGACGACGGTTCCGTTCCACCGGCTGATGCTCACCGACGAGGCGTTCTCGGCGGGCGAGCACACGACGAACTACCTCGACGAGGAACTCGACGAAGGGCGCCTCTCGGAGGCCGTCGAACGGTGGGGGACCGCCGCCGCCGCCGAGGCCGAGGCGGACTCCGTCGAGCGGGAGTTCACCGTCGAGGTCAACGGCAAGCGCTTCGCCGTCGACGTGGAGGAACACGACGCCGTGATGCCCGAGTTCGATGCGGACACGGGGAGCGCCCCCGCGGGACCGGCGGGTCCGGCGGGCCCCTCCGGAGGGGACGACGGCGGGAGCGCTACCGAGGGCCCCAGGGATTCCGTCGTCGCGGAGATGCAGGGGACGATTCTCTCCGTCGACGTCGAGGAGGGCGACGAGGTGGAGGCCGGCGACGTGGTGCTCGTCCTCGAAGCGATGAAGATGGAGAACGACGTCACCGCCGATTCGGGGGGGACCGTGACGGACGTCGTCGTCGCGGAGGGCGACTCCGTGGACATGGGCGATACGCTGGTCGTCGTAGAGTAGCATCATGAACGACACGCGCCGCGCTCTCCTCGACGCGCTCGCGGAGGGCCCGAAGTCGGGGCCCGAACTCGCCGACTCCCTGGGGGTTTCGCGGGCCGCCGTCTGGAAGCACATCGAGGACCTCCGCGCGGCGGGCTTCGAGGTCGAGGGCGACGATGGGTATCGAATCGCGTCGGTCCCCGAGTACGGCGCCGCGGCGGTCGCCTACGGGCTCGAGGCGCCCTTCGACGTCGAGTATCACGACGAACTGGACAGCACGAACCGCCGGGCGCGTGAACTGGCCGACGAGGGGGCCGCCGACACGGTCGTGCTCGCGGGCACGCAGACCGGCGGTCGGGGCCGCCTCGAACGCGCCTGGGACTCCCCCGAGGGCGGCCTCTGGATGAGCCTCGTGCTCCGACCGGACCTCCCCCCGGCGCGGGTCTCGCTCCTGACGCTCGCGGCGGCCGTCGCGGTCACGGATGCGGCGCGCGAGGCAGGCGTCGACGCCGCCATCAAGTGGCCGAACGACGTCATCGTTCCCGACGAGAACGGCTACCGAAAGCTCGCGGGCGTCCTCACCGAACTCCGCGGGGAAGCCGACCGGGCGGCCTGGGCCGTCGTCGGCTGCGGCGTCAACGTCAATGTTGATGCCGACTCGCTCCCCGAGGGGGCGACGAGCGTCCGCGCGGAAGCGGGCGACGTACCCCTCCGGGTATTCTGCCAGCGCGTCCTCGAACGGTTCCATGCGTTGCGCGAATCGCCCGACGACATCGTCGACGCGTGGCGCGAGCGCGCCGACACGCCCGGACGCGAGGTACGCGTCGACACCGGCGGCGAGGAGATCGTGGGGAAGGCCCTCCGAGTGACCGAATCCGGCGCGCTGGTCGTCGACACCGGGAGCGGCGAGCGGACGGTCCACGCCGGCGACTGCGAGCATCTCCGCCCCGCGTAGCCCGCGAACGTTTTAGCCCTCGGAGCCCATTCTTCCCCCGTGTACGACGCGGTCCTCTTCGACATGGACGGGGTGTTGCTCACCGGCCGGCACACGGACCCAGCGGTGTACGAGACGGCGGCCGAGCGCGTGCTGGCGGCCCACGGCCACGCGGACCCCTCGCCCGAACTTCTTGACGCGTTTGTATCGCCGGACTCCGCCGAGGCGTTCCGCGCGAGGGCCGAGGACGCGGGGCTCCCCGCCGAGGCCGTCTGGCGGGACCGCGAGCGCGCCGCCTCCGAGCTCGAAGCCGAACGCATCCGAGGGGAACGACGCGAACCGTACCCCGACGTGGACGCCCTTGATGAACTCGGTTCGGTGGGGGTGGTCTCGAACAACCGCCACGAGACGGTCGCGTTCGCCGTCAATCACCTGGAAATCGACGCCGACGTGGCGCTGGGGCGAGAGCCCACGCTGGCGGGCTTCGAGCGCCTGAAACCAGACCCACACTATCTTGATGCAGCGCTCGCGGAGATAGGTCCAGAAAAGGCCCTCTACGTCGGGGACCGCTACTCCGACGTCGTCGCGGCCCACGAAGCGGGCGTCGACGCCGCGCTCCTGGACAGGCCGGACATCGACCCCGGGGAGGCCGCTGCCGAACCGGAGCACAGAATCGACTCCCTGGAGGACGTGCCCGAACTCAGATGACCCGCTTCACGTCCGCCTCCCCCGCGCGGCGGACCAGCGCCCGGACGGGGTCCCGATAGCCGACGAGATTATCGGTGGCGCCGTCAAGGACGAGCAGGTCGGCGTCTTTGCCCGCCTCGACGACCCCCGCGTTCCGGCCAGCGATTTGGGCTCCCGCGGTCGTCGCCATCCGCAGGGCTTCTTTCGCGCTCACGTCACAGCACTTCGCGACGAACTCCATCTCGCGGAACATCGACGGCGAGTTGAGCATGACGTTGTCCGTGCCCAGGGCGACCGTCGTCCGGTCCAGCAGGTCGCGAACGGGGGGAAGCCCCACGTCGGTCACCAGGTTCGAGCGGGGGCAGACCGCGACGGGAATTTCCGAATCTTCGACCCGCTCTAAGTGCACGTTTTCGGCGTACACCATATGCACCAGCAGGTCGGGCTCCAAGTCGAGCGCGGGGTTGATGTCACCGGGGCCGACCTCGCCCGCGTGGATAGCGAAGGGTTTGCCTGCCTCGCGACAGGCCGCCCGCTCCCGGGAGAACTCCCCGTCCGCGGCGCCGCTGGCGCCGAATCCGTCGGCGGCCTCCATCGCTTCGACGGTTTCGCGCCCGAAGATGACGGGGTCGATGTCGATGCCCGCCGCGGCCTCCCGGAGCGCGTGGACGCCCTCGACGCCGCCCTCGCGAAACTCCAGGAAGGAACTGGTGCCCGTCTCGCGCATGAAGGAGAGGGAGCGGGCCATCGCCTCGACGAGTTCCTCGCGCTCGGCCTGCCGAAGCAGACGGTGTTTCAGGCCGTCGGGCGGCGCGACCAGCTCTTCGAGCGAGAGCCCGGCGCCCGCCTCCTTCGCGATGGAGTCCCCGATGTGCGTGTGGGCGTTGACGAACGCCGGCGCGACGATGTCGTCGCTGTCGACGCTCGCTTCTTCGACCGCCTCGATCTCCCCGTCCGCGACGACTACGCGGCCCTCGACGGGTTCGAAGCCCTCCCCGCGGAGGATGACTCCCTCGATTTCCATACGCGGACCACTCGGCGGTCCGGTTTGAATCCGTCGCCGTCAATACTCCGTCGCCGCGAGGAAGCCAACGAACGCCCCGGGAGCCAGTCCGAGAACGCCGAGTCCCGTCGCGCCGGGCAGGAAAAGCGAACAGAGGGCCAGCGCGGCCGGGAGCCGTCGCTTCCCGCGGGCGAGTCCCGCCCCGGCGACGAAGCCGAGCGCGGCCCCCGCGGCGAGCGCGAGCGGACCGACCCCGTTGAGGAAGACGATTTCGACACTCCCGTTGTAGCGTGAGTCGCCGAGCGAGCCCCCGGCGACGAACCGGTAGGCGAGAACGCCCGCGAACCCGCTCGCCGCGAGCACGGCCGCGTGGCGCTCGTTCAGCGGGAAGATGGGCCCGGAACGGCGGAGCAAGGCTCCGAGAACGAGCGCCACGGGACCGAGCACGAGCGTGTAGAGGGCGTCGCTCGTTGCGCCGAGATACCGCGGCGTGACGGTGTACGTCCTGTTCACGGTGCGGACCGTCGGGCCGTCGGCGTTCGCCACGTCCGTCGGCAGCGTGAGGTATTCGTGTGTCCGGATTTCAGCTGCCTGTCGCCACTCCTCGGCCGTGAAGCCGCCGTAGGTTTCGGCGACGGTATCCCCTGCTCCGACCGATCCTGGTACGTTGATGCCCGGCAGGTTCTCCGTCGTGCGCTCGGGCAGCAGCCCCCACGAAACGACTTCGGAGTCGTTCGCCGGCCCGTCCGCGGCCCGGTCGAAGGAGACGGCCCGGCGCTCCTCGTGGAACTCGAAGAGCGCGAGCGGCGAGAGGACACCGAGAACGCCGACGGCGAGTAGCGCCGCCGCGAGCGCCACCCGCCGGTTCACCACGGTCCCTCCGCCCAGTCGGGCGTCTCGCGTCGCTCGCTTTCGCGGGTTCGCTCATTCCGTGAGAGGAAGCGACCCGCCAGAAACCCGAGAACGGGGAGGACGGACGCCCAGAAGGAAACGTTGAGCCACACGTAGGGTGTGAACAGGCTGTAGCCGGCGAGTGCGAGCATGCAGGCGACGAGGGTAAAAGCGAGGGGGCCACCCCATCGGTCGAGCGCCGCGCCGCCGACGAAAGCGACCCCGAGGGCCACGGTCTGGAGGACCGCACCGAACACGATGCCGAGCGGAACTCCGGGTGTGCTGAGCCGCCACAGTACGGCGGCGAGAACGCTCCCCTCAACGAGTCCGGCGGCGACCGCTGCCGCGTACTTCGGGACCAATCCCCGAACCGTTCGCGTCCTGAACACGAGCGCGCCGTAGACGAGCGTGGCCGCGCCGAGTGGTACCCCCACCGGAAGCGGGAACGGGCTGTTCCCGGTGCTCAGCCAGTCGTAGCGGGCCTCGTAGCCGAGTATGCCGTGGCCGCCCCGGACGTACTCGTGGCTACGGAGCGTGGAATCGTCCCACTCCGCGGGAGTGAGCCGGCGGTCCGTGTCTTCGGCCGAGCGCGCGTCGTCCAGCACGTAGACGAACGGCGCGCCGGGCGCCCGCCCCCCAAGTTCAAACTGCACGTCCTCGGAAAGGGTGCCGTACGACACGACCGCCGACGGGGCGGGTTCGGACGCCGGCGGGTCGGTGTACTCCAGTTCGTAGTGCGGCTCGACCGGTCGGGTTCCGGCGAGCGTGCCCCCGACAAGCGCGAGGCCGAGGACGACGCATATTAGCCCGACGCGGACGTACCGCTCCATACCAGCACTACCTGTCGTTTGGGATAAGTCTTCGCCCGGACTAGAAGTCCTCCAGGGTGGCGTACGCGCCGGGCGTGTGTTGCTCGCTGATAAGCGCTCCCGCCGTGTCCAAATCGAGGACGGACTCGGCGGCCCGACCCACCGCTTCGGTGTGTTCTTCGGGGGCGTACACCCCCAGGCGCCACTGCTCGCGCTGGGCGACTCTGAGCGCGCGGACGAGCGTGGACTGCTCGCTCAGCCGGCGGGCCTCGCCGTTGACAACCACCCGCGTCGAGGACTCCGTCATCGTCGGCTTCCCCTGGACGTCCACGATGACGGACCCCGGGTCGATACCCACGGATTCGGCGATGGCGCGCTCGTAGCCCGCGATGTCCTCGCGGTCGGCGTCGAAGAGATCAGAATCGTCGAAGACGCTGCCCGACACGTCGGTGAGCTCGGCCCAGACGGCACGCTTGTAGAGTTCGCGCTCCGCGAGGCGGCGTTCGAGCTCGCGGGCCGCGGGGTCCTCGGCGTCCCGCAGGGCGACCCGGAGCTCGGGGTCGTCCATCCGGCGGAGATCGGCACCCGAAACGGCCCCTGAATCGAGGAAGCGCTCGGTCGCGCGCCGGAGCATCGCCTTGCCGATGCGGGCGACGTGATGGGTGTAGACGGTCGGGTTCATCAGCGCCCGCGCCAACAGTAGCGACTCGGCGGTCTGAACGTTGTTCGACGCGAGCGCCAGATTGCCGTCCACGAAGGTTAGTTCGCGGACGAGGCGGCCGTGGTCGATGGTTCCGTACGGGACCCCCGTGTGGTGGGCGTCCCGCACGAGGTAGTCCATCCGGTCCACGTCGAGTTCGCCGGCGACGAGCTGGCCGAGTTTCCCCTCCCCGCGGACGAGGCCCGCGACGCGCTCGGGGTCGAGTCCTTCTGATTCGAGTGTTTCAGCGATTTCCCCGCTCCCCACGAGGTCCTCGACGTCGTCGTGGTACTTCCCGGTGTGGCGGTGGATGACGCCCTCGACGTTATGCGAGAAGGGGCCGTGGCCCACGTCGTGGAGGAGCGCGGCCGCCCGGACCCGCTCGCCGGCCCGGCCGTCGATGCCCATGTGTTCGAGCGCGCGGTCCGCGAGGTGGTACACCCCCAGAGAGTGCTCGAAGCGGGTGTGGTTCGCGGAGGGGTAGACCAAGGAGACGGTTCCGAGTTGGGAGACCCGGCGCAGGCGCTGGACAGGCGCCGTATCGAGGAGGTCGGCGGCCACGCCCCGGACCGCCACGTGGTCGTGGACGCTGTCCTTGATGGTGGCCATACGCCACCTGCGGCGTCCCGGGGCAAAAACCCACGCCCGTGCCCCGAAGCGGGGTTTTAAACGCTGGGACGACCCCATTCCCGGTATGGTTACGTTTCTCGCCGGGGGGACGGGCACGCCGAAACTCCTCCCCGGCGCCCGTCGGGCCCTCGACCCCGACTCGCTTACCGTGGTCGGGAACACCGGCGACGACATCGAACTCGCGGGGCACCTCGTCTGCCCCGACGTCGACACCGTCCTCTTCGAGGGCGCGGGGAAGTTGAACACCGAGACGTGGTGGGGTATCGCCGACGACACCGCCGAGACCCACGACGCGCTTCTGGAACTCGGCGACGAGTTGGGCGTCGCGTCGGGCCCCCGATACCTGGACGACGACGCCCAGACCGAGGGGCGGGAACTGGCGCGCTGGCGCCGGTTCTCGGGCGTCGCGGAGTTCATGCATATCGGGGACCGGGACCGCGCGCTCCACCTCACCCGAACGGGCTTGCTGGACGAGGGACACACCCTCACCGAGGTCACTCGTATGCTCGCCGACGCGTGGGGCCTCGACCTCGATTTGATTCCGATGAGCGACGACCCTGTCGCCACGATAATCCACACCGACGAGGGGGGGATGCACTTCCAGGAGTTCTGGGTCGCCCGCCGCGCCGACCCCGAAATCGAGGACGTGGAGTTCCGTGGCGCCGAGACGGCCGCCCCGACCGAGGAGTTCCTCGCCTCCCTCGACGATACCGTAATCGTCGGCCCCTCCAACCCGGTAACGAGCCTCGGGCCGATGCTCGCGCTGGAGGGAGTTCGCGAAGCCCTCCACGAAACGGACGTGGTCGCGGTCTCCCCCTTCCGCGAGGACGAGGTCTTCTCCGGCCCGGCGGACGACCTGATGGAAGGCACGGGAAGAGAGGCCTCCACGGCGGGCGTCGCCGACGCGTACGACTTCGCGGACGCGTTCGTTCTGGACGACGAGGACGGAACCGAACTCGACCGCCCGGTCGCGCGGACGGACACCGAAATCGGGGACGAATCGGACGCCGAACGCGTGGTGCGGACGGCGCTCGATTTGGTGTGAGTATGACTGACTTCGAGCCCCGAATCGCGCTCGCCTCCCTCTCGGGCGAATCGGACGCCGCGTGGGCGAAAGCGGGCGACGCGTACGCCGGCCTCGCTCTCCTGGGTGGTATCGCCCTCGACGAACCGACCCGCGAGGCGGCCCGGCAATCTGTCGAGGACCGTGACCGGACGGAGTTCCTGCCCGAGGACCCCTTCGCGTTCGTGGGGAACGAACTGGAGCGCGCCATGGACGCGAGCCTCGACGTGGGGTTCAACGTCCGGGCCGTTTCGCCGGAACCCATCGAGCGTGCGGCCCGCGTCTGCGCTGAACGGAACGCGTGGCTCGAAGTGAACGCCCACTGCCGCCAGGTGGAGATGTGCGCCGCCGGCGCCGGCGAGTCGCTGCTGACGGACTCCGAACGACTCTGCGAGTTCGTCCGCGCCGCGAAATCGGCGGGAGCGACGACGAGCGTGAAGGTCCGCGCCGAAGTCGACGGCGTCGACCTGCCCCGCCTGGCCCGCGACCTCGAAGCCGCGGGCGCCGACGCGCTCCATGTGGATGCGATGGACTCCGAGGGAGTGGTTCAGGAAATCCGGGACGCCGTCGATTGCTTTCTCATCGCGAACAACGGCGTCAGGGACGAGCGCACGGTCGCGGAGTACCTCGACTACGGCGCCGACGCGGTGAGCGTCGGGCGACCCAGCGACGACCCCCGAGTGTTGGAGCCCGTCCACGACGCCGTGCAGGGGTGGGAAGAATGAACCCGGCCGCGGACGCGGAACTCGCTCTGTTGCTCGAAGCCGCGGGCACTCCGAAACCCGGGAACGTCGACAGACACCGGGACCACGGCGACCTGCACTTCGAGCAGTTTCTGGGCGGCGCCGTCGGCGCCCGTCCGGGCCTCGACGACGCGGCCGAGGGCGAGCGCGTCGGGGCCGCCTTCGAGGAAAGCGTCGCGGGAATGGCCGACTCCGCGGGGACGAACACCCAGTTCGGCGCGCTCCTCATGCTCACGCCGCTCGTGAAGGCCGCGGGCGAGGGCGAACTCACGCCGGAGCGCGCGGCGTCGACTGTCGAGGCCACGACCGTCGCGGACGCCGCGGACTTCTACCGGGCGTTCGAGCACACTGATGTAGCCCTCGACGACCCGCCCGAGGGGGCGAGCGACATCGACGCGCGGCGCGGTGCCGACGCGATACCTGCGCTCCGGGAGCGCGGTCTCACGCTGTTCGACGTGCTGGAACTCGGCGCCGACTCGGACGGGGTCGCGGCCGAGTGGGCCTCGGGCTTCGAGCGGACCTTCGACGCCGCCGACTACATCGAACGCCGTTCGGGCCCGCTCTCCGCACGCGGCGCTGAGGCTTTCCTGCGACTGCTGGCCGAGGAACCCGACACCCTCGTCGTCACGAACCACGGCCGCGAGACCGCCCGCGAGGTCTCGGAGCGCGCCGCGGGGCTGTTGGACGCGCCGACGGGGAAGGTCGAGGCCTTCGCGGACGACCTCGTGGAGCAGGAAATCAACCCCGGCACGACGGCCGACATCGCCGCGGCGGCGCTGTTCGTCGCGCTCCGGCGGGGTGAGTCCGTTGCCTGAGTGGCCCGTCCCGCTCCGGGGAGTGACCGAGACCGTGACGACGACCCTCGGGCCGAACGGGAGGTGGAACGCGGCCGCGTTGGGCGTCAAGAGTTCCGACACCGGAGCCGCGAGCGCCCGGACGTGGGGGCACACCAGAACGCGGCGGAACTTCGAGCGGGAGGGAACGGGCTATGTTTGTTTCGTCCACGACCCCGTCGTCTTCGCGCGGGCCGCGATGACCGTCGTCGAGCACGATGACCCGGTTCCCGAGGCGGCGCTGGCGTGGGCCGAGGTCGAGGCCGAGAAGACCGACGCCGGCGAGCGCGGCGGCACGGAGTGGGCGGACTGGACGCTCTCACCGACGGCGTCGGCACTCGCCGAGAAGTCCGTCCCGCTCATCAACCGGGGGCACGCCGCCGTCGTGGAGGCGACGGTAGCGGCCTCCCGGTTGGGTGTCCCCGAGTACGACGACGCCGAACTCCGGGCCCGCCTGGACTACTTCGCCGACGTCGTCGAGCGGGCCGGCGGTGACCGCGAGCGGGAAGCCCTGGCCGTCGTCGCGGCGAACAGCGCATGGGTTCCCTGAGCCCCACGCGACACCGAAGCGCGGAACGAACCTTTTTAGCGGCGCCGCTGTCAAAGCCGGGTATGGCAATCAAGCCCGACTACGTCAAGAAGACGGGGAACATCCTCCTCGAACGGTACCCCGAGGCCTTCGGCACCGACTTCGAGCACAACAAGGACTCCGTCGTCGAGCTCACGAATATCGAATCCAAGGGCGTTCGCAACCGGGTCGCCGGCTACATCGCGCGCAAGAAGGGCGCGACCGAAGTCGAAGCGTAACCGAATTCTTCACGAACGTTCGGAAATACCGCCGGACGGCGGGGGCGAATCCGAACTGTTTTCACCGCGTGACCCACTACCGCGTGGCATGACCTACCGTATCGGGATTCTCGGCGCGACGGGGGCCGTGGGGCAGCGGCTCATCCAACTCCTCCACGACCACGACAACTTCGACATCGCGGCGCTGACGGCGTCGGGCGAGAGCGCGGGCGAGACCTACCGCGAGGCCGCGAAGTGGCGCATCGACGCGCCCATCCCCGACTCCGTCGCGGACATCGAGGTACGGGAGACCGACCCTGAGTCGGTCCCCGACGACGTGGACCTCATCTTCTCCTCGCTCCCCTCCAGCGTGGGCGAGGCCGTCGAACCGGCGTTCGCCGAGGCCGGATACGTCGTCTCCTCGAACTCCTCGAACGGCCGCCTCGACGATGACGTTCCTCTCGTCATCCCCGAAGTGAACGCCGACCATCTCGACCTCATCGAGACCCAACGCGAGAACAGGGGCTGGGACGGCGCGCTCATCAAGAACCCCAACTGTTCGACCATCACGATGGTCCCCACCCTCAAGGCACTGGACGACGTCTTCGAGATCGAGCGCGTCCACGTCTCCACCCTCCAGGCGGTGTCGGGCGCGGGCTACTCCGGCGTCACGTCGATGGAGATCATCGACAACGCCATTCCCCACATCGGCGGCGAGGAGGAGAAGATGGAGACCGAGGCGCGCAAACTGTTGGGCACGCTCGAAGGAACGGACGTCGAGTGGCACCCCTCCTCCGTGTCCGCGTCCTGCAACCGGATTCCGACCATTGACGGCCACTTGGAGAACGTCTGGATCGAAACCGCCGAGGACGCGACCCCCGAGGAGGCGGAGGAGGCGCTCCGGAACGCCGAGCCCATCGACCTGCCCAGCGCGCCGGACCCGCTCATCGAGGTCTTCGACGAGCCCGACCGACCCCAGCCCCGGCTGGACCGCACGCTCGGCGGCGGCATGACCGTCGCCGCCGGCGGCGTCCAGTCGACCGACGCTGGCCTGCAGTACAACTGCCTCGCGCACAACACCATCCGCGGCGCCGCGGGCGCCTCGCTTTTGAACGGCGAGTTGCTCGCGGAGAAGGGCTACCTGTAGTTCCGCGCGACGGCTACAGTTTTCGCGTCTCGTAGACGAAGACGGTGTCTCCGTCGGCCTCGTAGTCCTCACGGGCGTCCTCGGGGACGGCGTCCTCGATAGGCTGTTCTTCCACCGATTTAACCTCGAAGCGCTCGCCCTCCAACTCGAAGGTGTCGCCGTCCTCGGCGACGCGCTCGGTTCTGACCAGTTCGGGGGGTTCGGATGCCTCCGCGAACGCTTTGCGGTAGGGACCGCCCGGCACCAGTTCGTCGGCGTCGATTTCGGCCATACGTCCGGCGAGGTAGCGGAGACACCTGTGGGTTGCGCTCGCGGGGCGTTCCTTCGCTCGCCGCCTGTATCGCCGGGTTCCCAAGGGTTTTTGACGGGCATAGACAAGAGCGGGTATGGAAAACGGCGATTCCGACCTCTCGTGCACGGCAAAGCTCGTGCAGGTCGTACTCAGCAACCGGGGGCCCCTCTCCGCGAGCGAAATCGCCGAGGAAGGCCGCATTTCCGCGGACGAGGCGCGGACGGGGCTGGAGGAACTCGTCAGCGAGGGGGACGCGGAGTCGGTCTGTGGCGTCTGTTCTACCAAGGAAGAGGTGTACGCGCTCACCGAACCCCCGGAACCACGGGCTTAACCGGCGGCGGCCGCTACCCGGTGGTGCGCACCTTCAGTCCCCGCCCGAGTGTGCCTTTCGGCAACCGATGACAGGCGGCGAACCCGGGTGTGCAACACGCGGTCCGTCAAGGACCGCGAGACGCCGACCGCGGAGTGCAACGATGCGGAAGGCGTGTAGTATGCGCGGCCCGTCAGGGCCGCAGGTGCCTCTCGGGGCCCGAAACCCGAGACTGGGGCGTACGCCCCCGCCCGCCACGAGGGTTAGCCGGCCGACGCGGCACGCCGCCACGGGATGAGGCCGGTCGTTAGTGTTGCGGGCGTACATCGACCTTTCAGAGCGCCAGCCAAACCCCTCGTCGACAAATCGCGCTGTCGGTTACTGCCTCAAGGAGAAACGAGAAAGAGCAGAGAGACGTTCTCGGAGTCGCGTCACGCAATCGCTTCCGAACACCCGCGATTCGGGCTATCGCAACCGCCCGAGGAGGCGATACTCCTCGTCCGGCGTGTACCGCCGTCCGACTCGTCAGACGTGGCACACGCCTCCTCGGATTACCGCCAGAACGGTCGGTAATCCTCGTCCGGCGTGTATCGCCGGAACAACAGGCTGTTCGAGAGTACCGACACGCTGGAGACCGCCATCGCGCCGGCGGCGAGCACGGGCTGGAGCAGGCCGAGCGAGGCCAGCGGAATCATCGCCGTGTTGTAACCGAGTGCCCACACGAGGTTCTGTTTGATTTTTGCGAGCGTCGCCTCCGAGATGCGGATAGCCTTCACCACGTCCACGGGGTCGTCGCGCATCAGCGTCACGTCTGCGGCCTCGATGGCAACGTCCGTGCCGGAGCCGATGGCCGTCCCGACGTAGGCGACCGCGAGCGCCGGGGCGTCGTTGACGCCGTCCCCGACCATCATCGCCTTCCGTCCCTCGTCCTGAATCGACTCGACGGCGGCCGACTTGTCCTCGGGAAGCACCCCCGCACGGACGTTCCCGGGGTCGATGCCGACCCGTTCGGCGACGGCGCGCGCGGTGCGCTCGTTGTCGCCGGTGATCATCATCACGTCGACGCCCCGTTCCCGGAGTTGGCTCACGGCGTCCGTCGCGCTCTTCTTGACCGTGTCGGCGTCGGCGACGACGCCCACGAGTTCGCCCTCGACTGCGACTAACATCGCCGTCTTCCCTTCCGATTCGAGGCGCTCCATTGTCTCCTCCGCGGGAGCGGGGTCGACGCCGTTGTCGCGGAGGAGCTTCCGGTTGCCGACCAGCACTTCCCTGTCGTTCGCGGTCGCTTTGACGCCCTGTCCGGGGACGTTCTCGAAGCCGTCGGGGTCAGTCACGTCGATGCCGCGGGCCTCGGCCCCCTCGACGATGGCGCGGGCGAGGGGGTGTTCGCTCCCGCTCTCGGCGATGGCCGCGAGTCGGAGCACGTCGTTCTCGCCGAGTCGTTCCCGCGCAGCAAGTTGCCCGCCGTCGGATCGTCGATCCGACGAGGATCGCGAACCGCTGGTTCGCTCACCGCCGTCAGGAGCGGGGTTCCCGTTGCCCGATGTGGGGCGGCCCTCGCCGTCGAGGGCGACGATGTCAGTCAGCTCCATCTCACCCTTCGTGAGCGTCCCGGTCTTGTCGAAGACGACGGTGTCGACGTCCTTCGCGCGTTCGAGGACGTCGCCGCCCTTGAACAGGACGCCGTGCTGGGCGCCGAGGGTCGTCCCGACCATCGTCGCGGCGGGCGTCGCCAGCCCCAGCGCGCAGGGACAGGCGATGAGCACGGCGGAGGCGAAGACGATGACCGCGAACTCGAAGACGGAGACGCCGCCGGCGGCGAGCGGGCCGCCCGCAACGAGGCCCCACAGCGGGAGCGCGTCGACGAACCCCGCGAGCGTCGCGGGGAAGAGATACCAGACCACGCCCCAGAGAACGGCGTTCGCGATGACCGCGGGGACGAAGTACGCGGAGATGCGGTCCGCGAGGTTCTGGATGTCGGGCTGGCGGGACTGGGCTTCCTTTACCGTTCGGACGATCTGCTGGAGGGCGGTGTCCTCGCCCACGTTCGTCGCCTCGACGACGAGCACGCCGTTCTCGTTGATGGTCGAGCCGACGACCTCGTCGCCCTCGCGCTTCTCGACGGGGACGGACTCGCCGGTCACCATCGACTCGTCGACCGCCGACTGGCCGTCCACGACGACGCCGTCGGTCGGAATCTGCTCGCCGGGTCGGACCTTCATCCGGTCGCCGACCTCGACGTCCTCCAAGGGGATTTCCTCCTCGTTGCCGTCCGCGTCGACGACGGTGGCCGTGTCGGCCTCCATTTCGAGGAGTTTCCGGAGCGCCTCGCCGGCCTGGCCCTTCGAGCGGGCTTCGAGGTAGTTGCCGAGCGTGATGAACACGAGGATGAACGCCGACGTGTCGAAGTAGAGCCCGCCGGCGATCAACTCGAGCAGGACCGCCACGGAGTAGACGTAGGCGGTGCTCGACCCGAGCGCGATGAGTACGTCCATGTTGGCGCGGCCGTTCGTGACGAGCGCCTTGTAGGAGTTCTCGTAGAACGGCTTCCCCAGAAGCGCCTGCACGGGCGTCGCCAGCGCGAACATGACCCACCCGGTCGGCAGGCCGAAGAGTTCGTCGCCGACGAGCCCGAGGCCCAACAGGTGGTCGACCATGAACACGAGGAGGGGAAGCGAGAGAACGGCGCCGAACAGCGTCAGCCGGAGCTGCCGACGGATCTCCTCCTCGCGGGCGGCGTCCCGGGCGTCGCCCTCCGCGCCGTCTTCGGACTCGGAGTCCTCCCGGACGGGCGAGTAGCCCGCGTCTTCGATGGCGTCGTGGAGGTCCCCGAGGTCCGCCTCGGCCGGGTTGTACGTGACCTGCGCTTCGTCGGTCGCGAAGTTCGCGTCGGCATCGACGACGCCCGGCGTCCCTTTGAGTGCGTCCTGAATCGTCTCCGAACAGTTCGCACACGACATGTCGGTGATCGCGATGGTGACCGACTCGGTCACCGGCGTGTAGCCGGCCCCCTCGATGGCGTCAAATATCTCGCCGAGCGAGACGTCTTCGGGGTCGTACGTCACCGTCCCCTCGTCGGTGGCGAAATTCACGCTCGCCTCCGCGACGCCGTCGAGCGATTCGACCGCGTCGGAGACGGTCTGCGAACAGTTCGCACAACTCATCCCCTGGATGGTGATGTGGCTCGTTCGTTGGCTCATTGTCTTTCTATACGGTCCCCACGTTCAGGGGGGTTTCCCTTTCGGAGAATTAGTGAATCGGGGTGTGAAGTTTCGAATGTGAAGCGCGGTGTAGTTCCGCGTCCGCGTTCCCGCGCTTGGGCGTCGACCCCCCGGGCGTCAGGGCGACCGGGGCCTGTGGCGGTGCGAGCCGACGTTCCCGTTTAGCGTTACTTCAATGGGGTGTTCTATATAGTGGTACGGGGGAGAACGCCATCCCACATACCCCCCAAAACACCTCTGTGACGGCCTGTAACCCTATTACAAACTGATTTACTTCGATTCCACCTCGACCCGGTTGATGACGCAGAAAACGCGTCTGTCCGGGTCGCTATCGCGCCGCAAACTCATCGGGGCCGTCGGTGCCGCCGGTCTGGCCGGCGTCGCGGGCTGTTCGAGCGGCAGCGGTGGCGACGGGGGGAGCGGCGGAAACAGCAGCAGCGGAGGCGGCGGGAGCAGCGGAACCGACGACAGCGGGAGTTCCGCCTCGGCCTCCGGTGCGAGCACGAACCCGCTCGAATCGGGCGGGTCCTCGACGGTCTACCCCATCGCCAACAGCGCCTCGTCGTACTGGAACGCCAATCGGCCGGCCAGCGACACCGAGTACTGGCCCTACAGCGAGTACGGCATCGAGACCGAGAAGAACCTCGCCGATTACTGGGCGGGCCTCTACGGCTTCGACCCCGGCGAAAACGGCGATGCCCCCTTCTCCGTGACGGTCGCGCTCTCGCACTCCGGGACGGGTGTCGAGAAGGTGATGAACGGCCAACACGACATCGGGAACTCCAGCGGCAACGTCCAGGACGAGCTCCCCGACCGTGACTCCTACGAGAGCTTCATCGACCACGTCGTGGGCGTCGACGGCCAGCCTATCGTCGTCTCCAGCGAAATCGCGGACAGCGGCGTCGACATGATCACCGGCCAACAGCTCAAGGACCTCTACAAGGGCCGCATCTCCAACTGGTCCGAGCTCGGCGGCCCCGACCGCGAGATTCAGATCCTCGGCCGCGTCAAAGGCTCTGGCACCCGCACGTCCTTCGTGTCGAACGTCTACGGCAACCCCGAGGAGGACACGACCGTCGCCAATCGCTACGGGCAGAACCAGCGACTGGCGCAGGCCATCGCCCAGGCCGACAACGCCATCAGCTACCTCGCGCTGGCGTTCCTCGGTACGGACGGCGTCTCGCCCATCTCGCTTGAATGGGAGGGGAAGACGTACAGCTACGGCGACGAGGAGAACGGCCTCGACTCCCGGGAATACCCGCTCTCGCGCGACCTCCACATGTACACGTGGGAGGGGACCTCGATGAAGGAAGCCGCGTTCATCAACATGATTCTCTCGGAGTTCGGCCAGGACACCTTCGTCGCGCCGAACAACTACTTCACCCTCGGACAGCGCCGCCTGGAGGAGGAGCGCACGAAGCTCCCCGACCAGGCGTAACTCGACGCGACCCCCCGGCGCACAGTGTTTCACGTGATTCGACGATTCCATACAGATGACTGAAGACGTATCGACGCCGGCCGGCGGGCTGGCGGAGGGGAACTCGACGTTCGGGGCGCTCCCGGTGATGGCGGTGACAGCGACCCTGCTCGCCATGTCGGTGTTGACGTTCCTCTTCGCGCCGGGCTACGCGTTACCGGTCGTGGGCGCGTTCGCTCTCACGGTCGGCTTCGGATGGGTGACCCACCAGGCCGCGATGGCGAAACTGCTCGCGGTAACGGCGACGGTGCTCACGGTCCTCACGGTCGGCTTCATCACCTACTTCCTGTTCGTGAGCGCCCTCCCCGCCTTCCTCGAACACGGCAGCGGGCTGCTCGTCGTCCCGGTCGTCGACGGCGAGCCGCGGTGGTTCTTCTTCCTCGAACACCTGCTCCCGACGGCGGAGTCGACGTGGAACCCCGCAGCCGACGTGTACTCGCTCGTCCCGACAATATGGGCGACCGTCGTCGTGACCGTCGTCGCCGGCCTCGTCGCCGCGCCCCTCGGTCTGTTCGGCGCGCTGTTCGTCGCCGAGGTCGCCGGCGAGCGCCTGCGTGCGGTGATGAAGCCGGGCATCGAGGTGCTGGCGGGCATCCCCTCCATCGTCTACGGCTTCATCGGTTTCCAGGTGCTCAACGGCTTCATCCAGCGGTCCTTCCTCGACGACGGGGCGAGCTTCCTCATCGCCGGCGTCGTCGTCGGCTTCATGGCGCTCCCGACGGTCGTCTCCGTCGGCGAGGACGCCCTTTCGAGCGTGCCCGACGCGATGCGCGACGGGTCGGCCGCCGTGGGCGCCACCCGCTGGCAGACGATGCGGAGCATCTCCGTTCCCGCCGCCTTCTCGGGAATCTCGGCGGCGATCATCCTCGGGCTCGGGCGGGCCATCGGCGAGACGATGGCCGTCGCGGCCATCATGGCCGCCGGTGTCGGGCTGTCGAACCCGCTCTTCGACGTCTTCGACGCGAGCGCAACGCTCACGAGCCTCATCGCCACCCAGTACGGCAGCGCCTCCGAGAGCACACTCGACGTGCTGTTCGTCGCCGGCGTCGTGTTGTTCGTCGTCGTCGCCGGCATGAGCGTCGTGTCGAACCTCGTCGAACGACGGATGCGCGAGAAACTGCGGGGGGACTGAGACGGTGAGCGAACACAACACGCGGCTCGTCGAGGACGGCTCCGGCGCCGCCGACGCGGCGCTCGATTTCCTCGTCGGGTTGAGCGTCGTGAGCTTCGTCGTCGCCCTGCTCGCGATGGTCGAGGTGCTCCCGCTCGCGGGGAGCGGGCCCGCCCTGGTCGGCCCCCTCCTGACGCTGTCCGCGGTCGTCGCAGGCGCCGTCGGAACCGTCGCGCTCGGCGTCGCGACGAACGTCGTCCCGACGGTTTCCCGGCGGGCGCGCGGCGTCGCGCTCGGAGCCGTCGTCGCCGCGCTCGGACTGCCCGCCCTCGCGTGGCTGTCGAGCGTCACGCTCGCGACGCTTCTCGGGGGCTCGCTTGTCGTCCTCGCCGCCGGCGTCGCCGCCGCTGGCGTCGCGTCCCGTCTCGGCGCGCTCGCGAGCTCCCCCGACGACTCCGCGGGGCTGCTCGCCGGCGTCGTGTTCGGCGTCGTCGGGCTGTTCGTCGGGGCGGCGCTCGGGGGTACCCTGTTCGGGTTCGGCTTCTCGACGGGGCTCGTCGCGCTCGCCGCCGCCGCCGGCCTCTTCGTGCTGACGGTCGTTCCGCGGGAAGAAATCGGTTCGACGCTTCCGCCGGCGCTCGTGCTCGGCGTCCTCGGGCTGACTATCGGTACTGCCGCCATCGGCGTCGGCTGGGAGTGGAACCCCACGGCGGTTTCGGGCGGCTTCACCGGGGGCGCCGTGATTCCCCTCTTCGTCATCTTCGGCGCCATCCTCTCGGCGTGGGCGTCCGCGAAGGCCCGCGTGGGATTCGGCGCTCAGGGCCGCCAGTACGGCGCCTTCCTCGTCATCGACCTCAACGCCGCCCTGATGGTCGCGGCGATGGTCGCCATCGTCGCGTTCGTGACGCTGAAGGGCGCCGGCTACGCGCTCCACGGACTCACCGTCGGCGCGCTCGCCCTCCTTGTCGCGCTTCTCCCGCCTCTGTTCGTCGCCGTTCGATTCGCCGGCTCGCCCGCCGGCGCGGCGAACTGGCACGCCGGCGTCAGACAGCTCGTCCGCTTCGCCCCGCTCGCCGCGGTCGGCGGGGTGGCCGCGGCCGCGCTCTCGGTGCTGGCGACCGGGTCCCCGCTGGCGTACCCCTTCACCTACACCGTGCAGGTGAACCGCGAGCCGCGAGTCCTCGACACCGCCGTCAGCCTCACGCCCGAGCCGGTCGTCGGGGCGGTGCTTTTGAGCGTCACTGCGGGCGTCTCGGCGCTCGCTCTCTCCCGCCGGTACAACTCCCTCCGCGGCGCCGCCGGCCCGAACTGGGTCTCCGGCGCCCGCAAGACCGTCTCGGTCGCTGTTCTCAGCCTGCTGGCGGTGACGATGTCGTTCGCGCTCGCCGGGACGACCCCGTTCGGCCTCCCGCTCGGGGCGACCCTCGGGTTCGCGCTGGTCGGGGCCGCCGCGGCCGCGACCGTCGCACTGGTGGCCACGTCCCTTTTGGTAAGCGTTCGCGACCCTGCCACGTCGGCCCTCCCCCTCGGGGTGTTCGGCGGCCTCGCGCTCCTGTCGGCCGCGACGCTCCTCCAACCGGTCGCGGGCATCGCCCCGCTCGCGGGACCGGTCCACGTCGTCCCCGTAGCGGCGCTGGCCGCCGGCGTCCTCTCCCTTTCGGTCGCCGCGCTCGCCGTTCGGGCGCGCCGCGGCACCGAGGAAACGGCCGCGCGACGGCGGTTCGGGGACGCCGCGACGCTCGGTCTGTTGGGGACCGCCGGCTTCGCCATGCTCCTCGGGCTCCACGTCCGCCTGACGGGGTCGTCGTTCGTTCTCGGGTCGCTCACCGTCTCGACGGGCGGCGCGGTCTCGTGGCCCATGACGATGCAGACATACATCCCGCTGGGCGCGGAGCCGGGCGGCATCATGCCGGCGGTCGTCGGAACGGTCTGGCTCGTTGTCGGCGCCACACTGTTCGCGGTCCCCCTCGGCGTCGGCGCCGCCGTGTTCCTCACCGAGTACGCCGAGCAGAGCGGTTTCACCGCACTGGTTGAGGTGGCGACGAACGCGCTCTGGTCGACGCCGAGCGTCGTCTTCGGGCTGTTCGGCGCCGCCTTCCTCATCCCGCGGCTGGGCGGCGACACGTCGCTGCTGGCGGGGATGCTCGTGCTCGGGTTCATGCTCCTCCCGCTGGTGCTCATCACCAGCCGGGAGGCCATCAAGGCCGTCCCGGACGAGTACCGGGACGCGAGCGCGGCCCTCGGGGTGACGAAGTGGCAGACGGTCCGGAGCGTCGTGTTGCCGGCGGCGATGCCGGGCGTCATCACGGGCGGCATTCTGGGTGTGGGCCGCGTCGCCGGCGAGACGGCGCCGCTCATCCTCGTGTTGGGTTCGACGCTGAACCCGACGGAGTCGGTACACGTGTTGCGGGGCTTTCGCTTCGTCTCGCACCCGCCCTTCGTCGTGAACGACCAGCTCCTGTCGGCGTCGGCGTCGCTGCCGACGCAGGTGTGGGCGGTCATCGCTGCCGGCGTCAGCGGGTCGCCGTCGATGGGGTGGGCGACCGCCTTCGTCCTGCTCGGCGTCGTGTTGAGTTTCTACACGGTCGGCATCGCCGCACGAACGTACTTCAGACGGAAGATATCTCATGAGTAAAACGAAACCGGAGACACGAACCACGACGGGCGAGACCGACGAGCGGAGCCGGGACGCCTGGACGGACTACGACTTCGAGGGCGACGCGAAACTCGCCGTCGAGAACCTCGACGTCTACTACGGCGGGGAACAGGCCCTCCAGAGCGTCTCGATGGACATCCCCGAGGAGAGCGTCACCGCGCTCATCGGCCCCTCGGGCTGTGGGAAGTCCACGTTCCTCCGGTGTCTCAACCGGATGAACGACCGCATCGACGCCGCGCGCATCGACGGGTCCGTCCGCCTCGACGACACCGAAATATACGGGGCGAACACGAACCTCGTCGAGTTGCGAAAGCGCATCGGGATGGTGTTCCAGTCGCCCAACCCGTTCCCGAAGTCCATCCGGGAGAACGTCTCCTACGGTCCCCGGAAGCACGGAGACATCGAGAAGGGCGTTCTCGCGCGCCTCCTCGGCCGCGACGACGCGGCGAAGGAGGACGACGTCGTCGAGCGCTCCCTCAGGCGCGCCGCGCTCTGGGACGAGGTGAAAGACCGACTCGAAGACAACGCGCTCGGGCTCTCGGGCGGGCAACAACAGCGCCTCTGTCTCGCCCGCTGTCTCGCGGTCGGCCCGGAGGTCATCCTGATGGACGAGCCGGCGAGCGCGCTCGACCCCATCGCCACCTCGCGCATCGAGGACCTCATCGAGGAGCTCGCGGAGGAGTACACCGTCGTCGTCGTCACGCACAACATGCAACAGGCCGCACGGGTCTCCGACCAGACCGCGGTCTTCCTCACCGGCGGCGAACTCGTCGAGTACGGCGATACGGACAAGATATTCGAGAACCCGGAGAGCCAGCGCGTCGAGGACTACATCTCCGGGAAGTTCGGATGAGCGCCCTCCACTGATGGACACCCGAAAGCTCCAGCACGTCGGCGGCAGCACGTACACCGTCTCGCTCCCGAAGGAGTGGGTCCGTGCAGCCGGCCTCGGTGCGGGCGACGAAATCGGCGTTCACGCCCACGACGGGGCGGTCATCGTTCAACCTCCCGAATCCACGACGGTGGCGCGGGCGACGGTACGTGGCGCTGCGGGGGACGGACTCCCCCCGGAACGGATCGTCGACGTCGCCTACGCCGCCGGCGTCCGGGAACTGCTGATACGGGCCGACGAACTCACCGAGCGCGAGCGCCGGACGGCCGCCGCCACCGCCCGACGAAGACCGGGCGTCTCCGTCTCAGGGGAGGGCGACGACTTGGTCGTCCGAACGCTGTTGGACGCCGAGGAGATATCGCTCCGGCAGTCCGTACGGCAGCTGTCGTTCGTCGCGCTGTCGGCCTCCCGCGAGGCGACGGCCGTCGTCGCCGGCGAACGCGAGGCGGTTCCGACGGACGACGGGGGCGACGAACAGGCCGCCCGTCTCCGCGCGATGGTCGACCGTTCGCTCGCCCGGGGATTGGAGCGCTTCGGCGAAGTGGACGCGCTCGGGCTCGGGCGCACGGAGCTGTTCGAACTCCGCGAGACGGCCCGCCACCTGGCGGGGATGGCCGACGACGCGGACCGGGTTCAGAGGCTCGCCGCCGAACCCGATGGGCTCCCGGCGAACACCGAGCCCGCACGGGCCCTCGCGGCCGCGAGCGACGACCTCGCGGAGGCGGCCGCGGACGTCGTCGTTGGCGACAGCGGCATCGGGCCGTTGTGCTCGGCGTTCCGGGCGTTCGACACCGTCCGCGACGAGGCCGACCCCGGAGACGACCCGCGCGAGCGGCTCCTCTTCGAGCGCGTCGAGCGGAGCGCGGCGCGCGCCGCGTCGCTCGGCCGGGTCGCGCTCCGGCGCGCGCTACGCGACGACGAACTGTCGGAACCGCTGGCCGCCGACGGACGCTAATCCCCGTCCATCACGCGGAACGTCCGGAAGGTGTCGCGCTCGCCGGGTTCCTCGATGAGCTGGACGGCGCCCAACCCGGAGAATACGTCCTTCCAGTTCCGGTGGTAGAGGGGGAACTCGTCGTTGACGTAGCTCACTTCGTTGCCCTCCCGTCCCCGTGTGGCGCCGTTCCCCTCGTTCTCGACGGTGATGAGGAGTTCGTCGGCCACGCGGACGAGTTCCTCGAACACCCACGTGTCCTCGGGGTGGACGTGCTGGAGCGTCTCGACCGAGTAGACTGCGTCGAAACGGTCGTCGTCGAACTCGGGGACGACGTCCTCGATGGCGCCGACGTAGAACTCGCCGTTCTCGTACAAATCAGGGTACTCCTCGGCCATCACGTCGAAGGCTTCGTCGTTGAGGTCGATGCCCGTGAGGTTCCGGAAGCCGGACTGCCGGAGATGTTCGAGGTGGCGCCCGGAGCTACAGCCGACCTCGAGAATCGCTCCATCGGTGCCGACGTAGTGTTCGAGCGCCTCCCGGATGCGCTCGCTCGTCTCGTCGACCCCCCGGTGGGCGTAGTAGGTCGGCGAGAACTCACCCTCGCGCTCGGCCCAATCGCGGCGCACGTCGTCTGGGTCCACGTTGTCGGAGGAACCGCCCCGAGGCTTAAAGCCCCGTCGGGAGCGCGGCCCGGTAGCGCTCAACGAGCGTTGCGGCTAACCGCCGCTCCGGGCGGGTGAAGCCGAAGAAACGGAGGACGGCGGCGTACACGAGGATGCCGAGCGTCGCGCCGAGGGCGACGCCGCCGGCGCCGGGCAGCGCCCCGCGGGCCACCACCGCGACACCCCCCATCGGGAGGGCCGCCGCGAGCGGTTCGAGGTGGCGCTTCGTGAACGGCTGGAGGCCCTCCAGTTTGTAGAGCACGAGCACCTCGACGCCGTTGTTGACGGTGAGCATCAGGAGATACCCCCCGACGAGCCCCGGCAGGCCGAAGACGACGACCAGCGGGACGGCCGTCACGGCGAGAAAGGCCGTGATGGCGACGTTCGTCACCAACAGCGCGCGCTGGTGGTCGGTCATCATCAGGAGAATGCCGACGCTCCCCGCGGCACAGGCGCCGAACTGTGCGAGGACGAAGCCCGGGAGCAGATACGCGAACTCGGCGTAGGCCGGCCCGAAGACGGCCATCACGGACTCCCGGTAGACGATGGCGAGGACTGTCAGCGCGGTCGTTCCGACGAGGACGAGGCGACTCGTCACGTGGTAGAAGCGCTTGAGCGCCTCGCGGTGGTCAGCGTCGTGGAGCGCGGCCGCGACCGGCGGCGCGAACTGGTTGATTCCCATCAGCGGCAGGCGAACGAGGCCGCCGACGAGCGCGCCGACCGCGAAGACGCCGCCCGCGACGCTCGTGAGGAAGACGGCGATGAGCGGGTAGAAACCCAGGCGTTGGGTCGTCGTCGCTAGCCCGCCCGCGAAGAGCGGCGCCGTAAAGCGGAGGTAGCGCCGCTGGAGGTCGCCGAACCCGAAGTGCGGGCGAAAGCCCCGACGGGCGACGAGCCACGCGGCCCCGAGAACGCCGACGAGGCCCATGACGACGACGACGCCGAGCGCGACGGCACGCAGGTCGTCGAGAAGGAACACGCCCGCGGCGCCCACGGCCAACTGCGCGGCGGGGAACCCGACCCTGACCGTGAGGTTGAGGGGGCCGACAGCCTCGATGCCGCGCAACGTCTCCACGACGGCGAACAGCCACGCGGTCGCCGGCAACCCGAGCGCGAAGAGGCGCAACAGCCGGCCGAAGAGCGCCCCCTCGCCCGTGACGGAGACGATGGCCGGCGTCGCGAGGTAGAGCGCGGCGCCGAGGGCCGCGGCGACGGCGACCAGCAGGCACGCCGCGAACGTCGCCAGCGCGTTCCGTTCGGCGGGGTCAGCGGCGGTCGGCAGGTAGCGGCTCAACCCCCGACCGAAGCCCATCGCGATACGCCGGAGATACCGGCCGAAGCGCCGCGCCAGCGCGAAGGCGCCGTACGCGCCGGGCGCGAAGGCGTTGGTGAGAAGCGCGGTGAACGCGAGCGTCAGCGCCCGCTCCGCGAGGATGGACGGAACCGAGACGGTCGCGCCGTGGGCGACCCGTTCGAGCGCGTCGTCGAGATGTGCCTCGGGCTCAGCCCGCCCGTCGCCCTCCGGTGCACCCGGCTGTCCCGTGTCGCCCGACACGGGCGGAGTTCCGGCGAACCGCCCAAAAGCGTAGCGGGTTCGAGCCCGGGCATTGAAGCCGTCGCCGGTCCGTGGCCATAGTATGGACGCACACGAAACACCCAACGGCGACACGGTGTACGTCGACACCGACGAGGGCGAAATCGGTTCGAAAGGGCCGTTCTACGCCGCGTACACGAGTGAAGCGGGCGAAAGGCGCTGGGGGTGGTTCTGTTCGAACTGCGAGACCTTCGACAACGCGATGGACACGATGGGGCGCATCCAGTGCAACGAGTGTGGGAACTTCAGAAAGCCCGACGAGTGGGACGACGCCCACGAATAGACCGACAGTTCAGGGCTCCCGGGCGCCCTCTTCTGTGACGACGATGTCGATTAGACGCATCGGCGTCTCGTCGTAGGCGGGGTTCTCGACCTCGAAGCCCTCGGGGGGTTCCCTGATGACCTCCCCCACCGACCGGAAGTCGTTCTCGAATCGGAAGCGCCCCTCGCGCATCTTCGCCTCCGTCCCCGCGGTGACGAAACTCACGTCGCAGTCGGCCGCGGTCGCCGCCAGCGGGTAGGTGCCGACGCGGTTGTAGAGGGTGTTCTCGACGACGCAGTCCATCCCGACGGCGACGAACTCACAGTCGGGGAGGTAGACGCCGGCCGCGGTGTCGGTGATGAGCGTCGTTTCGACGTTCCCGGCCGTCGCGAGGCGGCGCGCGGTCCGTCGGCCCATGAACCGGGGGCGCGCCTCGGTGACGTACACGTCGAGTTCGGCGCCCTCCTCGGCCGCCTGTTCGATGGCCGTGATGACCGTCGTCGAGAAGTCGTGTGTGAGCACGGTGTCGCCGTCCGAGAGGCGCTCGGCGAGCGCCGAGGCCGCTGACTCCTTCGCGTCTTCGAGCTCCGAGACGACCGCCGAAATCGCCGCCTCGGTAGCCTCCTTCGCATCCGCGACGGTTTCGGGAGCCGCGTCCTTCACGCGGGAGACGAGGTCGCGTTGGGTCTGCTGGAGGGAGACGTGCGAGGAGTTCGCGCGCCGCAGCGCAGAGCTGTTCCGCTCCAGCGAGCGCAGGTACTCCTCGACGCTCTCGAACTCCCGCTCGGTGAGTTCGTGGAGCGCCTCCGCGGCCTTCACCGCGACGACGGAGGAGCTGTGGGTCTGGAGCTCCCGTATCTCCGCGGCGGTCTCGTCTATCATGCTCCCCACTCACGCGGGGGGAACCAAAAAGCCTCGGCGCCCGCCGTCGGTTTGTGGGGGAAACACAAGGTCCCGGAGCCCCACGGTTCGCTATGGCCACGGTGAGATACTACTGCCCGCGCTGTGAGACGGTCGTCGCCCTCGAACGCGAGGGGTACCTCGCGGACAAGTCGGTGACGCCCTACCCCCTGGAGGGGTGGACGTACGCCGCGCCCGACGGGGCGTTCGAGGGGGCCGACGGCGTTCGCTTCGTCTGTGGCGAGCCGTCAGGCTGTGCCTTCGAGGGCGAGGGGTGTGGGGAACCCTTCTATCTGAACTTCGTCCGCTTCGAGGACGGCGAGGAAGTCGAGACCGTCCCCGAATCGGAGCGCGTCGAACTCGGTAGCCGGGGGCCTGCCGGACCGTCGGGACCGAGGGGGCCGGGGTTCGGTCGCTGAGTCCGCCGGGACGGATAGGCTTAGGTACCCGCCGGCGCTTGCCCGGAGTGTGACCCGCGTCGTCGTCCCCGTCCGCTACCCCCTCAGCGCGCACTCGACGGCAACCCTCCGCGCCGCGGTCGAGTTGGCACGCGAGCGGGAGGCCGAGTTGACCGTCCTCCACGTCGACCTCTACCAGGAGGACGGCAAGGTCACCCGGACCGACCTGAAGCGGGCGGCCGAGCGGAAACTCGGGCGCATCGAGCGGGCCCGGTACGTCGTTCGCCGGGGTTTTCTGGTCGAGCAGACCATCCTCGACGAGGTCGCGGCCGAGGAGGCCGACGCCGTCGTCATCGGGCGCAAACAGATGGGCCGTTGGCACCGGACGCTGCGCTCCATGCTCGGCGAACCCGACGTGGCGACGTTCCTCGAAGAGGAGTTGGACTGCGAACTGGTTGTCGTGGACTCCTAGGTGTCCCCGCGCCCGTCGCGCCGCGGCGGGTCGCGTCGCCGTTCGTGGTCGAAGGCATCCCGGCTCTGCATGTCGATTTTCGCCTCCCCGCTAGTGTCGTCGAACATCAGATGGGAGTGGGGGTAAGCTATCTCTACGTCGTCGTGGTCCTCGATGCGCTCCCACGCCCGCTCCTGGACTTTCGAGCGTACCGTGAGCAGTTTGTACGGCTGGCGCGCCCAGTAGCGCAAGGTGATTTTGATGCCGTGGTCGGCGAAGGAGTCCACGTAACACGTGGGGGCCGCGGGGTAGCGCGCGCTCCCGATGCGGATTGAGGGGCCGCCGTCGATGACCTCCTCGACCTCGCGGGCCGACTCCTCCATGATGCGCCGCGCGGCGTCGAGGTCGCCCTCATAGGTGACCGACGTGGACAGAGTGAGCCGAACGCGCTCGTCCTCGGCCGAGTAGTTGACGATGTCCCGCTCCCTGACGGTGGCGTTCGAGATGATCAGGAAGGTGTTGTCGAAGGTGAACATCTTCGTGTAGCGGAGGGTGATGTCCTCCACGAACCCGCGGCGTCCGCTGTCGGTGAGCTCTATCATGTCGCCGATCTCGAAGGGCTGGTCCGCGAGGACGAAGAGACCGTTGACGACGCTCCCGACGAGCGGCGCAAGGACGACGCCGAGCACGGCCGAGAACACCGTCACCGAGAGCGCGAGATTGGTGACCGAGAGGCCCAGCCGGTTGAGCCCCCAGAACACGCCGAGGAGGAGGCCGCTCACCCGGATGAGCCGCAGTATCATCCGCGTGATGCTGGGGCGCTCGAAGCGTCTCGCGATCCGCCGGCCGACAGTACGCGCGACGATTTTCCCGACGTACCACCCCACGACCGTGGCGAGCACCGCGAGCGCGCCGTCGACGGCGCCGCTCTCGGCTATCGTCCGGACGGGCTCGACCGCCCACTCGGGGACCCACCCGGGAACCGCCGCGCCCGCCGCCTCTGTCATACCGCCACCACCCCGCCCGCCGGGGTAAACGTTGCGCCCCACGGCGGAACACTAAGGTGGAAGCCACCGCTGTCCCGACTATGAGCACGGGCCAACCGTCCTTCGAGTTCGCACACGAATCGGAACCGAACGAGACGCTCATCGCGGGGTTCTCGAACTTCGGGCTCGCGGGACTGACCGCCGCCGACTTCCTCGTCGACCAGTTGGGCCTCGAACAGACGGGGCACGTCGCCGTCGAGGAGCTCCCGGCCATCACGCCCTTCGAGAACGGGGTCGCGCGCCACCATACCCGGCTCTTCGGCGGCGAGGACACCGACGTGACGGTGCTCGTCGGCGAACTGTTCATCCCGGTTTCGGCCGCGGGCGTCTTCTGTACGGCCGTCGGCGAGTGGATGGACGAGGGCGGCGTCGAGGAGGTGGCCGTCCTCTCTGGCGTCCCCATCGCGCACGGCCCCGACGACCACCGTGCCTTCTACATCGCGACCGAGGACTACCGCGACCACCGCCTCGCCGACACGGACGTCGCGCCGATGCCCCAGGGCTTCCTGGACGGCGTGAACGCCGAACTCGTCCGGCGAGCAATCAACTCCCCGCTCGAAGCGGGCGTCCTCACCACACCGGTCCACCCGCAGGCGCCGGACGTGGAGGCGTCAATCCGGCTCGTGGACGCGGTCAACGACGTCTACGGCCTCGGCGTCGACACGGCTCCCCTCGAACAGTTCGCCGCCGAGATTCAACAACACTACACGAACCTCGCCGAGCGCCTCGAAGCGATGAACGAGGAGGAACGCCCCGAGGACCGGATGTTCATGTAGCAAGCCACCGGCGCGGACGGCACGAAAGCCGTCCGCGCCTCGCCCTTGCAGATTCCGCCAGGTCTCGCGCTGTCGCGCTCGGCACGGTTGGTTCCTCGGCGTTCTCCGCGACCGCACAGCGCCGCAGTCATCGGTTGTCCGTAGCGCGGTTTATTTAGGAGGCGTATCGACGGAAACGGTTGATACGTAAACGTGCGAGTGTAGCATCCGCGAGCGAAGCGAGCGGTTCTCCGGACCCGACCGGAGGGAGGGTCCGGCCTTTTGGCATCATCAGAAGCCATGGCTTCTGATTAGCAGTCAGAACGCACAGCGTTCTGACCACATCGACGGGTTTTCGCCGAGTGGTTCCGCAGTGAGCGGAGCGAGCGAGGAAACCCGAGGCGAAAAGAGGTTCTACTGTAACCTCCGATACAACAAAATGCAGTGCATACAAAGGACGGGGCTATGGGAGTAATCGAACTTGACGGGTTGACAAAGGATTACGGGGACGTTCTCGCCAACGACGACGTCTCGTTCACCGTCGAAACTGGCGAGATCTTCGGCTACCTTGGGCCCAACGGTGCAGGGAAGACGACGACGATTCGAACATTACTCGGATTACTCGAACCGACATCTGGGACAGCAACTGTTCTCGGTGCGGATGTTCACGACGAGGACGCACTCATCGACGCCAAGCAGCGAATCGGGTATTTGCCGGCGCATCTCGGATTCAACGAGGAAGTGACGGGCGCAGACGTCTTGGACTATCACGCGTCCGTCAAGAGTGGTGACCGGCGAGACGAACTCCTCGAAATATTCACACCCCCGGTGGAACGTCCCATCCGCGAATATTCGTCCGGGAACAAACGCATGCTCGGCATCATCCAAGCCTTCATGCACGATCCCGAACTCGTAATAATGGACGAACCGACATCCGGTCTCGACCCTCTCAAGCAAGAGGAGTTTAACGAGTTCGCCAGGGACGAATGCGAGCGGGGAAAGACGCTATTCTTCTCGTCTCATGTACTGAGCGAAGTCCGGCGCATCTGTGATCGGATTGGGATACTCCGCGACGGAAAACTCGTCGGATTAGAGGATGTCGAGACGTTGATGGAACAAGGTGGAAAGCATGTCCGACTTCGAACGACTGACGAAGCCAGAACTGAACTTACAGCACTCGATGGGGTCAATGATGTGCAGACGTTCGCTGACGGAATCCAATTCATTTACACTGGCGAGTACAACACGCTCCTCCGCGAACTTGCGACACATGACGTACATGAAATCGACATCAGTGAACCACCGCTCGAAGACGTCTTCATGCATTACTACGGGGTAGACGGAGAAGGAGAACCCAATCAGGAGGTACAATCGGATGCTTGAAACTACGCGATATGAGACGAGCCGCCGTCTTCGAGGAACTGTGATCCTGACGATCGGTGTGAGCCTCTACGTATCTTTTATCGTCTGGTATTTCTCTCTCGTTGACGCATCCGCCTACGCGCAGATCGCGGAGTCAGTGCCGCCTGCGATGAGGGAAGCGTTCGGCATTCAAACGATTGGAACGATTGAAGGATGGCTAGGAGGGCAGATTTACACATTCGTCTGGTTGGTGGGGCTCGGAATCTACTTTGCATACTCAGCAGCGGGGAAGGTCGCCAGTGACATAGAGAACGATCGAATGGATCTATTGCTCTCGTTCCCGGTTTCTCGGAGCCAGTTACTTCTCGAAAAGTTCGCATCGATGGTGCTTCCGCTTGTCCTGCTGAACGTAGTTGTGGGCGGCGTCACGTACGGTCTTGTGGTGGCGATCGGCGAAACGGTTGATCCGATGCATCTCGTGTTGGCGCATCTCCTCTCGATTCCGTATCTCCTTGTCTGCGCTGCGATTGGAACAGTTCTCTCAGTACTCGTGAATCGAGCAGCGGTTGCAGAGCGGGCTGCCATCGGGCTGATGTTCGTTCTCTGGCTCGTTGAATCCGCAGTTGGCGCGGCGGAGGAGTTCTCGTGGATTCAATACATTAGCCCAACCCATTACTACTCGCCAACACCGGTTCTCATTGATGGTACGTACGAGATAATGGACGCTGGAATTCTCCTTGCTGGATTTTTGGGCTTACTCATCGTGAGCCAAGTACTGTTCCAGCGGCGAGACATATAGGGGAACCCCGTTCAAGTAAGACGGTAGAAATTCGACATCGTCTGTTCAGTCCGGTGGCGACCTCTGTATACTTGCCCTGACGGCGGCGCTCGCTGGCGGCTGGTTCGCCGGCGCTGCATTCGGGCTTACTCCGCTCGGCGATGAGGAGCCCGTCCACTCAACGACGTTGCCGTCTACTTCGGAGGGCGATTTCGTTCACGGTCTCGTTGTGCCAAGTCTTCTATTCCAGTCCGTAATGGTTCCTATCCATGGATTTAAAATACGAGAATAATAACAAGTGAGCGTGAAACGGAATATCGGTCGGCGAAATTTTATCGCGTTTACATCCATGGGGGTAATCGGGAGTCTCGCTGGATGTAGCGGAACCGGAGACCAGTCACCAGCTACTTCGGCTACGGCACAAACTCAATCAGAGGAAGGGAATGACAGTAGTGGGGAGATAACCGATGCGAAATACGCAGATGGAAAGCTAGTCGTTGAGTTGGAAGAGGACTCTACTGCGAACAGAATTAACTACATGATCGGGGAAGAACAACCGTCGAACGTCCCCGTGAAGGATAGAACCACTGTTCCAGTCCTTGATGTCGGTGAACTGGATTTGATTGGAGCGATTGGAAAAACAGTCCAACTTGAAGCCGTTCGTGATGTGGAAGCTGACGATGAGGTAGTAGGTGAGGCGGAAATCCCGTATGACCCCGATGTCACTGTCAGCGCGGTCGAGCTCCTGTTTGAGACGGGCGACCTCGCAGTCGAGATAAAAAACCAAGGAACCGGACCGCTAGAGATTCGTCCGTACACAACATTCCCTGACCCAGCACAGCTCAAACCCGACAACGAGGAATTCGCAACGTCGATCTCCCCCCTTTCGTATCCGCGGCTTAACACAGGTCTGAACGGTGTCGTAGACAAAGCAATACTGGGGTCGGACGAGACAATTCGGATCAGTTCGGAGGAAACGGATACGACACCACTCAAATCTGAGGTTACATATACCGAGAGAGATGAGGGAAGGTATAATAGCATCACAGTTGATAAAACTGGGAATACGGCGGTGCTAGAAGTGGAACTTGACCCATCGCCAAGTGAACTGACATCGGCGTTTGAGGTCGAAATGGAGTTCACTGATATAGAAGCCGAGTTAGAGCGTGAATCAACCGACTTCGATTACTATGAGTACGATATAACCTATCAAATCGGAGACGGCGAAACCGTCTCGATATCTCCCCGAGATTGAGTATTCGAGCTATTTCCCAAAATGCAGTTCTACCGATCGGTTGGATCACCGGGTGCGTTGTGGAACCAACGATAGCCGATTGCTGAATACATACTCAGTACCGAACGAGCAAGACAACGGCCAGCGGTGCGGTCGCGGAACGGCGCCGCGGACACACCCGCGTCGAGGGATTTCTTGTTAGTCGTCGGCTTCCGCGAACCCTTCGACATCCGGGCGAGACACGTCGCGGTCCGTCGCTTCGCCCTCGATGTCGTACGGGTACTCGCCCGTTACACAGCCCATACAGAGGTCATTGCGCGCGAACGCCAGCGTGTCGGCGACCGCGTCGGTGGAGAGATAGGCCAAACTGTCGGCGCCGATCTCCTCGGCGATCTCCGCGGGCGTGTTCTCCGCGGCGATGAGTTCCTCACGCGAGGCCATGTCGATACCCATGTAGCACGGCGCCACGATTTCGGGCGAGCCAATGCGGATGTGGACCTCCTCGGCGCCGGCGTCGTGCATCAGGTTCACCAGTTGGCTCGAGGTTGTGCCGCGGACGATGGAGTCGTCGATGAGCGTCACCGAGCGGCCCTCGACCACGTCGCGGATGGGATTGAGCTTGAGGCGAACCGCCTGTTCGCGTTCGTCCTGCGTCGGCATAATGAACGTGCGTCCGACGTAGCGGTTCTTCATTAGCCCCTCGGCGAACTCCACGTCCGCCCCGTCGTCGGACTGGTTCGCGGCCTCGGCGTAGCCGGAGGCGAAGGCCCGACCGGAGTCGGGGACGGGGACTACCACGTCGGAGTCGATGCCGCTCTCCTCCCAGAGCTTCCCTCCCAAATCGCGGCGCACGTCGTAGACGAGACGGTCGTCGATGACCGAGTCGGGGCGCGCGAAGTAGACCCACTCGAAGAAGCAGTGGGCAGTGTGTTCGGGCTCGAACAGTTGATAGGAGTCGAAGCCGTCCGGGCGCAGGATGACCATCTCGCCGGGACGTACGTCACGGACGAGCTCCCCACCGAGAGTGTCGATAGCGGCGGACTCCGAGGCGACCATGTAGCCGTCGTCGAGTTCGCCGATGACCAGCGGACGGTTCCCCTGTGGGTCACGAACACCCAAAACGGTCTCGTCGTGCATGATCGCCAGCGAGTAGGAGCCGTGAATCCGTCCCATCGTGGATTTCACGGCGCGTACCAGGTCTTCCTCCAGCAGATTGCGCGCGAGGTCGTGGGCGATGACCTCGGTGTCCCCCGCGGAGGAGAAGGCGTGGCCGAGCCCCCCGAGTTCCTGGCGTACCTCGTCGGCGTTCACGAGGTTGCCGTTGTGGCTCAGCCCCAGCGCTCCGCCCTTGAACGACACCGAGAACGGCTGGGCGCAGGCGTCGTTGACGCCCCCCGAGGTAGGGTAGCGGACGTGGCCGATACCCGCGTCGCCCGCGAGGTCGTCCACGTCCTCCCGGTCGAAGGCGTCACCCACGAGGCCCATCTCGACTTGCTCGTGTTGCTGGAACCCGTCGTGGGTGACGATACCCGCGGACTCCTGTCCGCGGTGTTGGAGCGCGTACAGCGCATAATAGATAGGGAGCGCGGCGTCCCGGCTGTCGAGGGACACCCCGACAACCCCGCACTTCTCCGTCATGCCGTCGGCCCGGCCGGACATACGAGTCCCTGCGCGGCCGAAAGGTAAAAATCCCCGCTATCGTGTCGAACTCTCCGATACCCACGGTGAAAATATACACGTTCGTGCATACCGTGGCGCGGAGCAGGGGCTCCGCGGCGCTGAGAACAGAAAAGAGAGACCCTACTCGCCCGTCTTCGACTGCCAGGCGTAGTCGCGACGCTTCGCGGACTTGCCGAACCCGCAGCTGGAACACTCCTTCTTCGTGACGTGGTAGGACTTCTCGCCGCAGCGGCGGCACTTCACGTGTTTCGTCTTGTTCTTCTTCCCTTGGGCGGCGGTTCCGTCGGTCATGCGTTGATGACAACGACGTTATCTCCACGGATAACGGTTGTGTCTTCGACCGGGGGCGTCTCGAAGGCGTCGTAGGGAATATCCGTCTCTTCGGGGGGTGAGAGCACGACGTTCATGTGTTGGTCGTAGCCGGTGAGTACTCCGTGGTACTCCTCCCCGTCCTTCAGCCGCACGCTTACCTCGCTTTGGAGGGCTTCCTCCAGCACGTCGAGGGGTCGTCCGTCCATATCAACGTTGGCGAGGCTGTTCCTCTTATACGTGTCGGCACGGGGACAACGGCTAAGGGCGCTCGCGTCGTGCATCCCGTTATGGGAATTCTCGAACTGCATTTCCACGACTCCGAGTTCGTCTTCGGGCCCTCCATCGGCGGCGACGACGCGGTCGAAAGCGCCGAGGAAGCCGTCGGCGAGATGATCGAAAGCGACGACGAAAGCACACGCAGCCCGGCGCTCGCCGCCGTCGTCGGTCTGCTCTTCGCGCTGGTGTTGGCCGTCCTCGCGAAGAAGGTCGGCGGCGGCGAGGACCACGACGGCGTCGAGATAGAGGAACTGGAACCGTAGCCGGGCTTCTTATCCCCGTGTCGCCGTAACGGGGACGTAATGGGTATCTACGACAGCGTCCGGGCGGTCGCCGGCGCCGACGGTCAGGGGTCCATCGACTGGGACGCCGCCGCGGAGGCAACGAAGGAGGCTACCCCGCCGGGCGACCTCGCGCTATCCGGGGCCGACCGGCAAGGGTACGCGAAGGACGTCCGGGACGCCCGCGAGCGCCTGCGAGCGGTGAGCGGCCTCGACTTCGAGACGCCCGAAACGATCGAACTGCAGAACCGCCACCACTGGGTGGATGCCAACGTCTCGACGCTCTCGCGCGTGCTAGCCCCCCTCGACGACCGGCCCGCGGCCCTGCCGGGGGTTGCCCGCCGGGCGAACACCGCCTCGATGGCGGTCTCGCTCTCCTTTCTCGCGCGCCACGTCCTCGGCCAGTACGACCCGCTCTTGCTGGCGGAAGGGGGCGAACACTCCCTCTACTTCGTCCATCCGAACGTCGTCGCAGCCGCGGACTCCCTCGACACGGAGTTCGAGCGCTTCCGGCGCTGGATCGCGTTCCACGAAGTGACTCACGCCGCGGAGTTCGGCGCCGCGCCGTGGCTCCAGCCCTACCTCGAAGAGCGGATTCAGGACGCCGTTCTCTCTATCGAGGACGCCGACCTCGGCGCGCTCGGCGACGAGGGCCCGCTCGGCGAGGTGATGGTCGCCATGACCGCCGTTGAGGGCTACGCGGAACTCCTGATGGACCACGCCTTCGACGAGGAGTACGAGGACCTCCGCCGGAAACTCGACGCCCGGCGGAGCGGGGGAAACCCCCTCACCAAACTGATGCGCCGCCTGCTCGGGTTGGGGCTGAAACGCCAGCAGTACGAGCGCGGCAAGGCCTTCTTCGAGGCGGTCGCCGACCAGCGGGACCTGGAGACGGCGGCGCTGGTGTGGGAGAAATCCGAGAACCTCCCCACTGAGGCGGAGTTGGACGCGCCGGCGGAGTGGGTTCGGCGGGTCGCCTAGCAACGGCGAGCGCGCCGGCCTCCTGTGGGTGCCGCGCGGGGGATTGCCTGGACAAAGTTTATGGTGTGTGGTGCTGTACCACAGCATGGATGGCAACCGCTACCACACCGCCGACCGAGGAAGCACGCTCCGTGTTCGCGGACCTCGGATACGACGTGTCCGGCGAGGGCACGGAGTTCAGCGCGGTCCGCGAATGGAAAGAGGTGCGCGTCACCGCCACCGTCGACGAGGCCGTCGAGGCCGACTCCGAGTCCCTCTGCTGTTTCGTCACCTGGGACGAGCGCGCCCCCGGTTTGCGGTCCTATCTGGACCGCGAGGACCCCGCCTGCGAGTGGGCGGTCATCGGTGTGGACGAGAACGGCGGCTACGAGGTCGCACGGGCCCCGGACGCCGGCGAGTAATCCCTGCGAGTAATTCCTTTTTCGCGGCGACGGACCTATACTGGCGTAGTTCCTACTCCACTCAATGTTCGTCGGCCACGCCGTCCTCGCGTTCGCCCTCGCGGTGCTCCTCGCACAGCGGTGGCTCCCGCGCCGCGAGACCCTCGCCGTTGGCGTCGTCGCCGGCCTCTTCGCGACCGTTCCGGACGTGGACATGGCCTACGCGCTCGCCGGACTCGCCGGGGCGCTCGGGGACGGCGGCGCGCTCGCGGTTGCCGATGGGTTCTGGTCGGCGTCGACGGCGACCCACCGCGGCGCGACCCACTCTCTGTTGGTCGCGCTCCCTGCCGCCGCGGCGTTCGCACTCGGCGGAAAGTGGGGGCTCGCGCTTTCGGGGGGTCTCGTCGCCGTCGGCGCGGCGGTCGGCGGCCCCCTGACGGCGCTCGTCGTCGGGCTCTTCGCGCTCGCGGGCCTGGTGGTCGGGGCGCTCGGGCGCGGCGCGCTCTCCCGACAGTGGGTCGCGGGCGCCGCGGTTCTCGGCCTCGTGAGCCACCCCTTCGGTGACCTTCTCACTGGCGAGCCGCCGGCGTTGCTGTGGCCCCTCGACGTGACGGTGTTTGCCGCTCGGCTGGCGCCCTTCGGTGACCCGACGCTGAACCTCCTGCTCGCGTTCTTCGTTGAGGTGGCGGTGCTCTGGGCCGGCGCGCTCACCTACGCCGCGTTCTCCGACACCGACCTCCGGGCCAGCCTCCGCCCGAAGGCCGCGCTCGGGGCCGCCTACGCCGGCGCCGTGGTGCTGGTTCCGCCGCCGACGATGGCCGCGTCCTACCAGTTCGTCTTCAGCGTTCTCGCTGTCGGGTTCGTCGGCGCGGTTCCGGCGCCCCGCCGCCCCCGACTCGACGAGGCGCTCGTGACGGGGCTCGCGGCGGTGACACTCGCCGGGGGCGCGTACGCCGTCGCCTATCTCCACGTTGTTGCCTAACTTTTTGTAAGCCCCACCCACAGGGGAGGTATGGCAGGACAGGAAGCGGGGCTCGCCCGCCTGATAGAGAGCCGTCGGACCAACGCGGCGCTCGCGTGGGTTCTCACGGCGTTCGTCGCGGCCGTCGCCGTCGAGGGTTTTCTGACCGGGGACTTCCTCTGGATGTGTTTCCCCCTGGTCGTGTTGGCGCTGGCGCTCGTGCCGCCGCTCACCTACCGGGCGCCGACGACGATGTTGCCGTGGGAGGTGTTGGCGCTCTGTTCGCTGCCCGTGGTGGGCCGCGCGCTCGCCACGAACGTCCTGTTGAGCGACCTCTCGACGTACCTCTCCGTCGCGGCGCTCGCGCTCGTCGTGGCGGTTCTCCTGGAGGTGTTCTCCCCGGTGCGGATGCCGCCGTGGTTCGCCGTCGTTTTCGTCGCCATCGCCACCCTCGCGGCGGCCGGCGTGTGGGCCGTCGCGCAGTGGGCCGCGGACATAACCCTGGGAACGACGTTCATCTACTCGGTGCCCGTCGACAGGCCCGAAGCAGTGGTGAACGGCGGGCTCGTGCCTGCGCTCGGCTGGCTGGGGGGGGTGTTCCTCCGCGGCGGCGTCGAGGTCGCCCCGAGCGTCGAACACGCCGCCCACGACGACCTGATGTGGGACTTCGTCGCCGCCGCCGCTGCCGGCCTGCTGGCGGGCACCGTCTTCGAGCTCTACTTCCGGCGCCGCGCCCGGGCACGGGAGCGCCTGCCCGACGCAGTACAGGAGGTCGTGGCCGAGGAGGCCCCGGAGGTGATTCCGGATGCGGATTCGTGACCGAATCGGCCTCTCGCGGGAGCACCAGCGCCAGGCCGCGTGGGTCATGGAGCTCTCGCTCATCGGGTTCGTCTTCGTCGGCATCGACCGCGGGAACGCGGGCATCGTCATCAACAGTTTGGTGGGGTTGGCGGTGACCCAACTCCCGCCCCTCCTGGAGCGGGACTATGACCTGACGATGGACCCCGCGCTCGTGCTCTGGATCACCCTCGCAGTGTTCCTCCACGCGCTCGGCACGCTCGGCCCCTATCAGAACATCTGGTGGTGGGACCACCTCACACACGCCCTCTCCTCCTCGCTCGTCGCGGGGGCGGGATACGCCTTCGCGCGGGCCGTGGACGAACACACGCCGGACGTCCATCTCACCCCGGCGTTCACCTTCGTCTTCATCCTGATGGTCGTCCTCGCCTTCGGGGTGTTCTGGGAGGTCATCGAGTTCGTCGTCTCGGGGGTGGCCGCGGCGCTCGGCACGGGCTCGGTCGTCACCCAGTACGGCATCGGCGACACGATGCTCGATCTGGTCTTCGACACGGTGGGCGGCCTCATCGTGGCGACGTGGGGAACGGTCTACCTGACCGACGTGGTCGGTCAGTTGGGCTCTTACATCGAGCGCGGCGGGTAATTTTATCCCGGCGGCCGTCGTTGTCCCGGTATGGTATTCAAGAAGATAACCCTCATCGGTGCCAGCGAGGAGAGTTTCGAGGAAGCCGTCGACGACGCCATCGACCGCGCGGAGGAGACCATCGACCACGTCGCGTGGGTTGAGGTCCAGTCCCAGAACGTCGAAATCGCCACCGCCGAGGGCCGCGAGTATCAGGCCGAGGTGGAGGTCGCGTTCAAACTGGAGTAAGCGCCGCCCCCGGCGTCAGGGTTAACATCGTGGGCGCGAACCGTTCACACATGAGCACCACCGCCGAGAACGAGACGGATGGGGTCACCGTCACCCCTGCGGCCGCCGAGCAGGCCCGCTCGCTTCTGGAGGGTGAGGGAATGGACACCGATGAGGCCGGTCTCCGCCTCTTCGTCCAGCAGGGCGGCTGTGCGGGGCTCTCCTATGGCATGCGCTTCGACGACTCGCCCGAATCGGAGGACCGCGTGGAGAATCACCACGGCCTGCGTCTCTTCGTCGACCCCTCGTCGCTGAACTACGTGGACGGCGCCGTCGTGGACTTCGACGACGGTCTCCAGTCCGCCGGCTTCCACGTCGAGAACCCGAACGCGGAGAGCGAATGCGGCTGCGGCGAGTCCTTCCGGACCTAGTTCGCCTATTCCTCGAAGCGCGTGTCGACGCTCGCGGCGTGCCCCTCTAACCCTTCGGCGTCCGCGAGCGTCGTCACCGTCTCCCGCAGGTCCGAGAGCGCCTCCTCGTCCAGGCGCTGGACCGTCGTCGCGCGGAGGAACGTATCGACCGACAGGCCGCCTTCCGTCCGTGCGCCGCCGCCCGTCGGGAGGACGTGGTTCGTCCCGGTCGCGTAGTCGCCGCCCGCGACCGGCGTGTACGCTCCCAAGAAAACGCTCCCGGCGCTGTCGATTCGGTTCAGGAGGGCCTCCTCCTCGGCGGCCTGGATGGAGAGGTGCTCGGCGGCGTACGCCTCCGCGAAGCCGACGGCCTCGTCCATCGACTCCGCGACGAGCACGGCGCTGGCGTCGCTTTCCAGCGCGCCCTCGATGGTTTCGCGCCGCGCGCGCTCGGGGACGCGGGCCGCTATTTCCCCGACGACAGCCTCGGCGAGCGATTCCGAGGGCGTGACGGCGACGACGCTCGCGCGCTCGTCGTGTTCGGCCTGCGCGATGAGGTCCGCGGCGACGAATCGTGGGTCGGCATCGGCGTCCGCGAGGACGCAGATTTCGCTCGGCCCGGCGAGGAAGTCGATCGCCACGTCCTTCCTGACCTCGGCCTTCGCGGCAGTCACCCAGGCGTTGCCCGGCCCGACGATTTTCTCGACCTTCGGGACAGTCTCGGTGCCGTAGGCGAGCGCGCCGATTCCCTGGGCGCCGCCCGCGGCGTATACTTCGTCGGCACCCGCGGCGTAGACGGCCGCGAGCGTCGCGGGGTTCATCTCGTCGGCCGGGGGCGTCACGACTGCCACTTCCTCGACGCCCGCGACCGTCGCGGGGACGACCGACATCAGCGCGCTGGAGGGGTACGCGGCAGTACCCCCGGGAACGTAGGCGCCGACGCGTCCGATAGGGCGGAAGCGCCGGCCGAGTTCGCGACCCTCGAAGTCGGCGCGCCAGTCGTCGGGGAGCTGGGCCTCGTGGAACTCCCTGATGTTCGAGGCCGCGGCCTCGATGGCCTCGCGCACGTCGTCGTCGATGACGTTGTAGGCGTGGGCCGCCTCGCCGGTGATGTCGACGTCCTCTATCTCGGCGTCGTCGAACTCGGCGGCGAACTCGACGAGGGCGTCGTCGCCGCGCGCCCGCACCTCCGCGACGATTTCGGCGGCGTCCTCGCGAACGGCGTCGACGCCGGCGTCGCGTTCGACAAGCGCCGCGTAGCGCTCGGGCGAAAGCCCCCCGAGCGACTCGGCTGTCAGGTTCATATCGGCCCTTCGTCGGCGGGCCTGAAATATCCCGCGCGCTAGCCCTTGACGTTGCAGACCGGGAACGTTCTCGCGACCCGGTCGCCGATGGCCAGCGCCTCAGAGACCCGCACCACCTCGTCGACGTCCTTGTAGACACCCGGCGCCTCCTCCGCGATGGTCGCGCCGGAGTTGGCCCGCACGTAGACGTGCTCCTGTTCGAGGTCGTCCTGTACGTCGCCGCCCCAGAACTCCTGTTTCGCCTGCGTGCGGCTCATCAGGCGGCCCGCGCCGTGGGCGGTGGAGCCGAAGGACGTCGAGAGGGACTCCTCGCCGCCCCTGAGGACGTAACTGCCCGCGCCCATGCTCCCGGGGATGATGACGGGCTGGCCCACGTCGCGGTACGCCGCGGGGATCTCCTCCCGGCCCGCTGGGAACGCCCTCGTTGCCCCTTTCCGGTGGACGTACACCTCTCTGTTCTCCCGGCGGGTGGCCCGGTCGCTCCCCACGACGCGGCCGTCGTGGACGCCGACCTCGTGGGTCTCCTTCTTCGCGATGTTGTGCGAGACGTCGTAGACGAGCTCCATTTCCAGAGTTTCCCACTCCGTGTCGAACACCTCCGCGAACACCTCCCTCGTTTTGTGCGTGATGAGCTGGCGGTTCACCCACGCGAAGTTGACGGCCGCGCACATCGCGCCGTAGTACTCCTCTGCCAGCTCGGAGCCGGCGGGCGCCGCGGCGAGCTCCTTGTCCGGGAGTTGCTCGGTCATCTCGGGGTAGGCCTGCTCTATCTCCCGGACGAAGTCCGAGCATATCTGGTGGCCGAAGCCCCGCGAGCCGCAGTGGATGAGGACGACGAGTTGGTCCTCCGCCAACCCGTAGGCCTCCGCCACGCCCTCGCGGTAGACGTCGGTCACCCGCTGGACTTCGAGGAAGTGATTGCCCGAGCCCAGCGAGCCCACCTGGTTTCGCCCCCTGTCCTTGGCCTTCTGGCCGACCGCGTCGGGGTCCGCGTCGGGGCGCCGGCCGTTGTCCTCGCAGTGTTCCAGGTCGGCAGGCACGCCGTATCCCGCGTCGATCGCCCACTCGACGCCCTCGGTGAGGATGCGCTCCATCGTGTCGGTGTCGGCCTGCACGATGCCGCCGCCGCCGACCCCCGTAGGGACGGCGTCGAAGAGGGCCTCCGCGAGCGCCTCCTCCTTCCCGCGCACGTCGTCGTACGTGAGGTTCGTCCGGACCATCCGGACGCCGCAGTTGATGTCGAAACCGATAGCTCCGGGGCTGATACAGCCCTCATCGGCGTCGATGGCCGCGACGCCGCCCACGGGGAAGCCGTACCCCTGGTGGGCGTCGGGCATCGCGAGCGCGTGGTCGGCGACCCCCGGGAGGTGGGTCGCGTTCCGGAGCTGTTCTAGGCTCTTGTCGTCGCCGATGGCCTCCAGGAGGTCCTCGCTGGCGAGGACGCGGGCCGGGGCGCCCATCTCCCCCTCGGGCTCTATCTCCCAGACGTGCTCCCGGACCTTGTGGAGGGTCACGTCGCCGGCGTCGAAGGTGTCCATACCCCCGCTTCGCCCCGGTCCGGGGAAAGCCTACGGTTCCGTTCCCGTGTGGCCCTCTCACAGGGCGCCGGCGAGCCATCGGGTTCATGTTCCGTCGGCCCGTCGTCGGGGTTATGGGCTTTGGTAGCTACGACGAGTCCGAGCAGGAGAGCGCGGGCGACAACGACATCGAGGAGAGCGACGCGCTCAACGTCCACGAGAACGACCACGACGGCGAAATCGGCGTCACCGGGGACGCGTCCAACGACGAACTGTTGGACCAGCTCTCCGAGATGAAAGACGACTAAGCGGACAGCGCCCGCCGGAGCGGCTTCGTCGCGGCCGCGAGCCGCCCATCGAGCGCGAGCGGCCCAGCCCCCGTCACGAACAGCATCGATGACAGCCCGAACAGCGTGACGTGCGCGAGGACGGGGTCGTCGGGCAACCCGAACAGCGTCGTCGTCAACACGACGAACGCCGCGGCCGCGGCGGCGCGGGTGAACACCCCCGAGAGCAGGCAGAGCCCGACCGCGATTTCGACGAGCGCGGCGCCCACCACCCACAGCCCGGGGTCCACGGGAACGAGCGCAGTCAGGTCGTACTTCGCTACCACGGAGAGCGCACGGCCCGGGTTCGCGAGTTTCTCCCATGCACCCAACCCGACGAACGTGACGCCGAGCGGGACCCGAACGGCGAGCGGCGCGTAGCGCTCGAACGGCGCGAGCGCGTCGTTGAGCGCCGCGGCGGCCCGGTGGACGGGGTCGACCCCGCCGAACGCCGTCCCTTCGGCGTCCGCGACCCGCTTGAGCAGGTCGTCGGCGCTTGGCTCCCCGCTGCCGAGCAGGGCGAGCGCCAGAAAACCCCCGACGTACTCGAAGGCGAGCAACACGCCCGGGTCCACGACGACCGCCCCGACGTAGGCAATGAGACCGGCGAGCGCGACGGCCCGGGTCGCCAGCCCGAACAGCAGGAGGAAGCCGAGGCCAACCTGCAGGAGCCGGGCGTCGCCGGGGAGCGCCGGCGTGAACAGGTAGCCGGCGTAGCCCGCGCCCACGAGCGGGAGCCCGAGCGCCAGGCGGAGCATCCACGGGAGGTACCGTTCGTAGTCGCTCAGCCGATCGCGGAGGACGCGCAGGTCCCGGTCGAGCGGGCGGAGGCCGAGATAGCCCACGACCGCGAGCGTCAGCGCCAGCGCGCCGCCGCCGAGCAGGACGGCGTTGAGCGGTTCGGTGAGTACCGAGAGGAGGAACTCGACGATTTCCGTGAGCGGGTCGGACCCCTCCGAGACGTACCGGACGTGACCGAGCGCCCGTGTCGGAAGAAAGGCGAGCGCGAGCACCGCAACGAGGATCCGCTTCATATTCGGCCTACGGCGGGGGCAAGGAAAAACCCGTCCTCACACGTCGAAGACGACGTAGGCGTGCCACCCGTTCTCGTCCTCAACGAGCTCCATCTCCGAGTACGTGACTGCCTTCACGTCCCGCGCGACGACCGAGTCGAGGGGGACGCCGCGGTAGGTCGCCCGGACGGCCCACTCCTCGCCGTCCTCGCTCACCCGGGCCTCGTTGTCGACGGGGAGCACGCCCTCCACGTCGCGCTCGTAGATGAGCCGGCTCAGGTAGTCGTAGAGGGCGGCTTCGGGGTTCTCGGCGCGCTCCTCGAGTTCGCGGGCGTCGCCCCCCTCGGGAACGGACTCGCACATGGCGGCCGCGAGGCCGTCCGCGACGGCCGCGAAGGCCTCGCCCACGCGTTCGCCGTCGGCCGCGACGGCCACGTCCGCCGTGTGCTCGCGGAGTTCGAAGCGTTTCATCGCCGGTTGGCCCCGCGCTCGGGAGCGCTGTCTGCTGGCACGCGAGCACGTACCGCACCCCTCGACAAAACGGTTCGGAACGGTCGACGGTGAAATTTATATCGGTGGCGCCGCTACCACGGGGTAGTGAGTATCGAAGTCGAGGTACGCGTCGTGGAGCCGGGCGAGGACGCGTACGCCGAGGAAACGTGGCGGCTCAAGGAGGAGATCCGCCGCGAGGGGAACGTCCTCAAACAGCGCCGGGGCTTCTTCCTCTCGGCGTACCGCCGCTCGAAGGCCTACCTCTGCGTCGCGGGCGGGGAGGTCATCGCCTTCGCCGTCGCGCGCCGGGACGGCTACATCCTCTTTCTCGGTGTGGCCCCGGACCACCGCGGGGAGGGGCTCGCGAAGGGGCTCATCGGGCGGGTGGCGGACGACTACGGCACCGTCACCTGTCACGCCCGCGGGTCGAACGAGGACGCCCTTGGGTTCTACCGGCACATCGGCTTCGAGGAAGTCCGCCACGTCACGAACTACTACGAGGACGGCGGTGACGCCTACTATCTCCGCCTCGACGGCGGCGACGGCGCCCGTCTCATCGAGCGCATCGCCGATTTTTTCCGGCGCTGAACCTGTTCCGCCCCTACCGCCGCTGGCGGGGGTAGGCGCCCGCGAACAACAGGGGTTTAACCGAAGCCACTCTCCAATCCGTTCGTATGGACCGGCGGACCAGGTCGTATCTGAAGGGGCGTTTCGGCGACTACTACCGCCGAAACCCCCCGACGCTCCCGCCCGCGGCCGAGCGCCGCGAGTGGGGCCACATCCCCTTCACCGAGGGGTCAGGGACGACGATGGTCCGCCACCAATCGGTGCTGGACCTGGGCAGCGTCGGCGACTTCCTCGAACGCGAGCGCCCCCGCCACGTCTACTTCTCCGCCGGCCGCTACGACGACCCCGGCGCGGGAACGATGGCGGCGAAGGGCTGGGAGGAGTCGGATTTAGTCTTCGACCTCGACGCCGACCACCTCCCCGACGTGAACCCCGCAGAGGACGACTACGCCGAGATGCTCGCGGCGTGCAAAGAGGAACTGTTCGACTTGCTCGACATCCTGGAGGCCGACTTCGCGTTCGACGACCTCACCGTCGTCTTCTCCGGCGGGCGGGGCTACCACGTCCACGTCCGCGACGCCGACATCCGCGAACTCGACAGCGAGCGCCGGAGCGAGGTTACCGAGTACGTCCGCGGCGCAGGGGTCGAGGAGGACACCTACATCCGCACGGTCTCGCAGGACGGCGTGAACAGACGCGTGCTCGTGACCGACGGCGGATGGGGGCGACGCATCCACCGCCGGGTCCTCGACTTCGTGGACGAACTGGAGGAGATGGACGACGAGCGCGCCCGCGAACGCCTCGAATCGTTCGACGGCATCGGCTCCGGCCGCGCGGGCAAGATAATCGAAACGGTCCGCGGGCGCCGCGACGCCATCGAGGCCGGCGAACTCGAACTTGGGGGGACGGGCATGCGACGGCTGGTGAAGATTCTCGCCGCCGAGACCATCGACGCGGAGAGCGCGCACATCGACGAACCCGTCACCACGGACACGAACCGGCTCATCCGCCTCCCCGGTAGTTTGCACGGCGGTACCGGCCTCCGCGTCGAGCGCATCGAGCGCGACGAGCTGGCGTCGTTCCGGCCGCTCCGCGACGCCGTCCCCGACACCTTCCGCGGGCAGGAGGTGCGCATCGAGGCCGACACCCCCTTTGAGTCCCCGGTCGGTGGGGAAACGTTTAGGGTCCCCGAGGGTGTGTCTTCCGTCCCGGAACACGTCGCCGTGTTCGCGCTCGCCCGCGGCGACGCCCGCAAAGCACCCGAATAACATCTACCATGGATATCGCACGCCTCCGCGACGTACAGAGTCGCGAACGGACGACCGACAGCCTCCAAGAGTTGTCCGACTCCTTCTATGCCGATGTTGCGGAGTATATCGCGGAGCTGAAAGCCGAGCGCGAGCGCGCGGCCGACGACGCCGACGACCCCTTCGCGGACCCCGACGTGAGCCGGCTCACGGACGAGATCGAGACGGCCGAACAGGTGGCCGAATCCATCTACGAGCGCCGTGTCGGCAAAATCGTCAAGCAGGCCTCCTTCGCCGCCGCCGGCATGGGCGGCGCCGACGACGGGCTTACCGCCGAGGAACAGGACCTCTACGACGACTTGGTAGGGCGCATCGAGGAGAACAAAACCAGAGTGCTCGACGTGCTCGCCGGCGAGACGAAGCCCGCCCCCGACCCCGAGGAACCTGACGGGGACGGGACGGGCGTCGATGCCGCCGCGCTGATGGGCGACACCGAAGAAGACCCGCTCGCGGCCGAGACAGAGGAACTGGCGGCATCTGGCAACGAGCGCGACGACGCGGGCCCACAGTCCGAACCGGGCGGCCCCTCGTCATCGGACGGCGCCCCGGAACCCCCCGAACCCGCCGCCGAGGGGCCCGGGTCGGTGTCCGCGGACGATGAAACCGCCGACGGGGACGTGCCGACCGGTCGTGCGGACGGGGGCAACCCCCCCGAGGCCGAGCGCGAGACCGTCCGCATCACCCAGGACGTGGGCGAGATATTCGGTGTGGACGAGCGCACCTATACACTCGAATCGGAGGACGTGGTCACGCTCCCCGAAGTGAACGCCGGGGCGCTCGTCGAGCGCGATGCGGCGGAAAAACTGGAGTAGCGTAGTTACTGGAAGCCGGTGCGCGCCGCGGCCTCCGTTTCCTCCTCGATGCCGCCGGCCTTCTCGAAGCGCTCCTCGATTTCCTCGTACTCCTCGCGGACCTCCTGGTCGACGCTCGGGCCGACCTCCTCGAGGGCCCCTTCGAAGTGGTCCATCTTCACGCGGACGTTGCCCATCGACTCAGTCACTTCCTCGGGGTCGACGGAGTGGATGAACTCGCGGGTGGCGTTCATCGTGGCCTCCCGGACGAGCGCCTGCACGTCGGCGCCGACGAAGCCCTCGGTGTCGGCCGCCAGCGCGTCGAGGTCAACGTCGTCTGCGATGGGCTTGTTCCGGGTGTGCACGTCGAGGATGGCGCGGCGCGCCTCCTCGTCGGGCACAGGCACGTGGACGTGTCTGTCCAGGCGACCGGGGCGCAACAGCGCCGAGTCGATGAGGTCCGGGCGGTTCGTCGTCGCGACGACGACTACGTCCTCCAAGTCCTCCAGTCCGTCGAGTTCGGTGAGGAGCTGGGAGACGACGCGCTCGCCCACGCCGGAGTCGCTCATGTTCGAGCCACGCTCGCCGGCGATGGAGTCGATCTCGTCGAAGAACACCACCGTGGGGGCGTTCTCCCGGGCCTTCGAGAACACTTCCCGAACGCCTTTCTCGGACTCCCCGACGTACTTGTTCAGCAACTCGGGGCCCTTCACCGAGATGAAGTTGGAGTCCGACTCGTTGGCGACCGCCTTGGCGAGCAGGGTCTTCCCCGTGCCGGGCGGGCCGTAGAGCAGGACGCCCTTCGCGGCCTGGAGGTCCATCGTCTCGAAGACGGGACCGTACTCCAGGGGCCACTGGATGGTCTCTCGCAACCGTTCCTTGGTGTCCCCGAGCCCGCCGACGTCGTTCCACGTCACGTCGGGCACTTCGACGAACACCTCGCGGAGGGCCGAGGGCTCGATGCCCTTCATGGCCTCCTTGAAGTCCGTCTCGCTCACTTGGAGGCGCTCGAGGACCTCGGCGTCGATTTCCTCCTCCTCCAGGTCGATTTCGGGGCGGATGCGCCGCAGCGCGTTCATACCGGCCTCCTTCGAGAGGCTCTCTAAGTCGGCGCCGACGAAGCCGTGGGTCGCCTCGGCGTACTCGTCGAGGTCGATGTCCTCGGAGAGGGGCATCCCGCGGGTGTGGACCTGCAGGATCTCCTCCCGTCCCCCCTTGTCGGGGACGCCGATTTCGATTTCGCGGTCGAAGCGGCCCCCGCGGCGGAGCGCGGGATCGATGGCGTCCACGCGGTTGGTGGCGCCGATGACGATGACGTCGCCGCGCTCCTCGAGGCCGTCCATCAGGCTCAACAGTTGGGCGACGACGCGGCGCTCCACGTCGCCCGACGTCTCACCGCGCTTGGGCGCGATGGAGTCGATCTCGTCGATGAAGACGATGGCCGGGGCGTTATCCTCGGCCTCGTCGAAGACCTCACGCAGTTGCTCCTCGCTCTCCCCGTAGTACTTCGACATGATCTCCGGTCCAGAGATGGTCTCGAAGTGGGCGTCGATCTCGTTCGCGACGGCCTTGGCGATGAGCGTCTTCCCCGTTCCGGGCGGGCCGTGAAGCAGGACGCCCTTGGGCGGTTCGATGCCCAACTGTTGGAACAGTTCGGGGTGGCGCATCGGGAGCTCGATCATCTCCCGTACCTGCTCGAGTTCGTCGTCGAGGCCCCCGATGTCCTCGTAGGCGACGCTCGGCGTCTCGGTCTCGGAGGCCGCCTCGCCGCCCCCGCCGATTTCCTCGGCGGGTCGCTCGCTGACCTCGATTTCGGTCGAGTCCGTGACGACGACGGTCCCCTCGGGGTCGGTGCTCGCGACCTTGAGGGGCACCTTCTGACGGCCGCTGCCGCCGCCGATACCTCCGAGTCCGAGCGAGAAGGGTACGTTCTGTCCCTTCGTCACGGGACGGCCGGAGAGCTTGTCGCGGATATAGGGGGTGATGTTCCCGCTCACGCGGAGGTTCTGCGGGAGCGCCACCGTCACCTTCGTCGCGGGCTTGATGTCCGCCGTCTCGACGGTCACGGAGTCGTCGATGCCCACGTTGGCCTCCTGGCGGAGGCGGCCGTCGATACGGACGACGCCCTGCCCCTCGTCCTCGGGGTAGCCGGGCCAGACCCGGGCGACCGCCCGGCCCTCGCCGCTCCCCGCGATGACGACGTAGTCGCCGTTGTCGAGACCCATCTCGTCCATTGCCGCACGGTCCACGGCCGCGAGGCCGCGGCCCGCGTCCTTCTGTTTGAGCGGTTTGACGGTGAGTTTCATCGGCTCACCTCGACAGTGACGACGCCGTTGTTCGTAAAGGCTTCCGCCGTCCCGGCGGGAACATCGAACTCGCGCTGTTCCTCGCCGTCGACCGTCTCGATGACGACGATAGCCGTCCCCTCCACGACGTCGACGCTCACGGCCGCGCCGGCGCCGAAGTCGGCGACCAGCGTGGCGCCGTCGTCGGTGTCCTCGCGCCGCAGCGCGACGTCGTCGGAGCGTGTTTGTTGACTCATCTTAACCTCTAGTTAGTGTCTGAGGTATATAAATATGTCGCTGGTTTCGCCTTCACGGGGGGCGGTAGACGGCTTTTCGGATTGAATGCGGTTCAGGCCGGGACGAGACCGGTAGCGACATAGCCCCGTCGGGCGTTCGCCTACCCGTGTCGGACGTAGACTTCCAGTGGGTGATGCAGACCCCCTTCGTCCTCACCATCGCGCTCGGGGCGCCGTTGGTGGCTGTCGCCTCGCTGTTCGCGGACTTCGGGACCATCGCGGACGCGATTCCTTTCGCGGTCCGCGTCGGCGCGGGCGTCTGGTTCGTGACGGCGCTCGGGACCTACCTCTACGCGCGATTCAAGCGCTCCCGGACGTAAACGAAATCGGTCCCGGCCCTCCGTGCCGTCTCCTCGTCGCGCGGGGAGTCGCCCACGAAGAGGGTTTTCTCGGGTGTGGCGCCCAACTCGCCCATCGCCCGCCGCAACGGCTCGGGGTCCGGTTTCTCCGTTGCGACGGTGTCGCGCCCGACGACGCTCCCGACATACCTGTCCAACCCGTGGGCGTCGAGCGCCCGCCGGACGGCCGCCTCGCAGTTCAGCGAACAGACAGCGACGTTCCAGCCGGCGCCGGCGAGTTCATCCGCGAGGGGGAGCCGTTCGGCGTCGGCGGCCGCCGCGCGCTCCCGCTTCGAGATTTCGGCCTCCACGGAGTCCCGCTCGCCGTGTTCGTCCGCGACGGGCAGGAGTTCCCACGCGTTCTTCCCTGCAACGTCGGCGTCCGTCCGCGCCGCGAGAACGCGTCGAACGGCCTCGTCGACCGCGGCCCAGTCCACCGGCAACTCGACGAGCGTGCCGTCCACGTCGTAGACGATGGCCTCGTAGCTCATGGACGGGTTACGCGTGCCGCGAAAATCTACCCTTCGCTACTGTTCGGCGAGCTGGATGTCGAGGCGCTGTTCGAGCGCCCGAATGACGGAGCCGCCGACGTTGGCCTGCGTCGCGCGGCCCTGTTCGACGGCGAGGATGTCGTTCTCGTCGGCGTCGATGTCATCAGCGAGCTCCTCGCGCTGGAGTCCGGCCTCCTGGCGGGCCCGCTGGACTTCCTTGCCGTAGTCGCGGACAAGGTAGGGCAACCGGTCGCCCTCGTAGTCGACGCCCCCCTCCTCCCAGTGGCTGGAGTCGCCCGTCGCGGCGTCGGTCATGCGGGCGGCGTTCTGCGCGGCGCGCTGGCGTCGCTCGCGCTCGTCCTGCGTCTCGTCGGACTCCGTGTCCCGCGCGTCGTCGCTGTCGTTGTGCGGCGCACACGACTCACAGACCTGGAGCTCGGCGCCCGCGACGGTGGCGGAAACGAGGTCCGCGTCCTCCGCGCCGCAGAGTTCGCAGGCCCCTCCACCCCCGCTGTCACCGGCGTTCCCGGTGGAGTATTTAGCCATATAGAGGGAATAGTGTACCACCCTTTTGAAAACAGCGGTACGAGCGGGTTTTTTCCCGTCCGCGACGAACCGCCGGTATGGAAACCCATCCCGCGCTCCGGCGTACCCGCGTCGTCGCGCACCTGCTCGACGACGCCGTCAGGGTCCCGGGAACCGACCGACGAGTGGGCCTCGACCCTATTGTCGGTCTGGTTCCGGGTTACGGTGACGCGCTCGCCGCGGCGCTCTCGCTCTACGTCGTCGGGGAGGCCGCGCTGGCGGGGGCCCCGCGGGGGACGCTGCTCCGGATGTGCGCCAACGTCGCCGTCGACGCCCTCGTGGGGACGGTTCCCGTCGTGGGAGACCTCTTCGACGCCGGCTGGAAGGCGAACGACCGCAACGTCGCGCTGTTGGAGGCCCATCTCGAAAGCCGGTAGGCGTTACCCCACCCAACGCGCTTAATCTCCTCCGACCCCAAACCGGTGGAAATGGCCGAGTCGGGACTCGCGGACGCCTTTACGCACTTGGGTCCGGCCGTCCGGGACGCCCTCTCCGAGCGGGGGTTCACGACGCCCACCGAGCCCCAGCAGCGGGCCATCCCGCCGCTCGCACGCGGGGACAACGCCCTCGTCATCGCGCCCACCGGCACCGGCAAGACGGAGACGGCGATGCTCCCGGTTTTCGACGCCATCGCGCGCTCGGAGCCCCAATTCGGGATTTCGGCGCTGTACATCACCCCGCTCCGCGCGCTGAACCGCGACATGCGCGAGCGCCTGGACTGGTGGGGCGAACAGTTGGATCTGGATATCGACGTCCGCCACGGCGACACCACCGACTACCAGCGCCAGAAGCAGGCCAACGACCCCCCCGACGTGCTCGTTACGACGCCCGAGACCCTGCAGGCGATGCTCACCGGGAAGAAGCTCAGGAAAGCCCTCTCCGACGTCCAGCACGTCGTCGTCGACGAAGTCCACGAGCTCGCCGCGGCCAAGCGCGGCGCCCAACTCACCGTCGGATTGGAGCGCGTCGTCGAACTCGCCGGGGAGTTCCAGCGTATCGGCCTCTCCGCCACCGTGGGCGACCCCGGGGAGGTCGGGAAGTTCCTCACCGGCGAGCGGGGCTGTACGCTCGTCGAGGTCGACGCCGGTTCCAAAGTCGATTTGGCGGTCACGAAACCCACTGTCACGCCCGAGGACGAGGCGCTCGCCAAGGAGTTGATGACCGAGCCGGAGATGGCGAGTCACGTCCGGCGGATACGGGAGTTGGTAGCCGAACACGACTCGACGCTGATATTCGTCAACACCCGACAGACGGCGGAGGCGCTGGGCTCGCGCTTCAACGAACTCGATTCAGCGGTGTCCATCGGCGTGCATCACGGCTCGCTCTCGAAGGAGGCCCGCATCGAGACCGAGGACGCGTTCAAATCGGGCGACCTCGACGGATTGCTCTGCACGTCCTCGATGGAGCTCGGTATCGACGTGGGGCGCATCGACCACGTCGTGCAGTACCAGTCGCCCAGAGAGGTCGCCCGCCTGCTCCAGCGGGTCGGGAGAGCGGGTCACCGCCGCGAGCTCACCTCTTCCGGTACCGTCATCACAAGCCACCCCGACGACGCCGCCGAAGCGCTCGCCATCGCCCGGCGCGCCAGCGAGGGGGACGTCGAGGACGCGAACATCCACGAGGGGAGCCTGGACACCCTCGCCAACCAGATTGTGGGCGTCGTGATGGACACGGGCGACATCAGCGCCCGCGGCGCCTACGAACTCGTCACGCGAGCCTACCCGTTCAGAAACATCGGGGAGGAGACGTTCAAGGCCGTCGTCGAGGAACTCTCGGGCAACCGGCTCCTCTGGCTCGACGAGGAGACCGACAGGTTGGAGAAATCGGGCGGCACGTGGCAGTACTTCTACGCCAACCTCTCGATGATTCCGGATGAGGAGACCTATACCGTGCGAGATATGGCGACCGGCTCCTCCGTGGGCACCCTCGACGAGCGCTTCGTCGTCAACTTCGCGGAGTCCGGCGCTACCTTCATCCAACGGGGCGAGATGTGGCGCGTCAACGACGTGGACGAGGAGGAAAAGCAGGTGAACGTCTCGCCCATCGAGGACCCCGCGGGCGAAGTGCCCTCGTGGATCGGCGAGCAGATTCCGGTGCCCTACGAGGTGGCCCAAGAAGTAGGCGAGATGCGCGGGGTCGCCGCCAGCCAGTTCGAGGCCGGTGCCGCCTCACAGGGAGTGGCCCGCGAGTTCACGGGGCGCTACCCGGCCGACGGCCCGGCCGCGGAGGCCGCCCTCGACCCCGTCGGGAGGCAAGTCGAGTCCGGGAACCCGGTGCCGACGGACGACCGTGTGCTCGTCGAGCGCGAGGGGCGGAAGATCGCCGTCAACGCGCCGTTCGGGCACAAGGTCAACGAGACGCTCGGCCGGATGTTGGCTTCCTTGCTGGGCCAGCAGGCGGGGTCGGCGGTCGGGATGGAGATCGACCCCTACCGCATCGAACTCGAAACGCCCGGGCGAGTGAGCGCCAGCGACGTGCGCGAACTCCTGGAGACGACGGACCCCGAACACCTCAGGGCGATCATCGAACTCGCCCTGAAGCGCTCGGACACGCTGAAGTTCACGCTCGTGCAGGTCGCCGCGAAGTTCGGCGCTGTCAAGCGCTGGAAAGGGGATGTCGACGTGTCGGCGGACCGCCTGCTGGCGGCCCTCGAAGACACGCCCGTCTACGAGGAGGCAGTCAGGGTGGTGTTCCACGACGATCTGGCTATTGAGGCGGCCAGGGACATTCTGGAGCGGATTCAATCGGGAGAGATATCGGTCGAGGTCACCGGTGAGCGCACCCCCATCGGCGTCGGCGGCCGCTCGGCCGGGACGGAACTCCTCGCCCCCGAGAACGCCGACAGCGGGGTCGTCGACGCCGTCAAGGAGCGCCTTCTGGAGGACGACGTGCGCCTCTTCTGTGTCCACTGCACGGACTGGGACCGCACCCGGAAAGTCGAACGGGTCTCTGAGAAACCCGAATGCCCGCTCTGTGGCTCCACCAGAATCGCCGCGCTCTCGCCGTGGGCCGATGAGGTCGTCCAGGCCGTCAAGGCAAACGAGAAGGACGCCGAACAGGAGAAGGAGACCGAGCGCGCGTATCGGAACGCCAGCCTGGTGCAGGGCCACGGCAAACCCGCCGTCATCGCCCTCACGGCCCGAGGTGTGGGCCCGCGAAACGCGGCGCGCGTGATAAACAACCATCGCGAGGACGAGGCCGACTTTTATAGAGATATCCTCGAACGCGAGCGCGAGTACGCGCGGACGAAGGCGTTCTGGGACTAGACAGTGGACCGCGTGCGACAGCCGCGGTCCCTGAAGGTCTCTCACGTGCGACAGCCGTGAGAGGACGAAGGTGCCGGTCGTGCGACGAAGGTCTCGGCCGCGCGGACGAGCAGCCGAGGGCAGTCGACCGACCCGAATACCCCCCCCCCCCCGAGACGTTGGTACCGGTCGAAGACGAGCATCCTCTCACCCGCCAACCTTTTTCATCGAGAACGAACAAACGAAGCGTATGGACCGGACAGTCGTTCGACACGTCGCCGCGGCGACGCTCTCGCTGGCGCTCGCCGCCGCGGTCGTCGCGGTCGGGGCCTCGGTCCCGCTCCCGGCGTTCGCCTACCCGGCGCTCGTCGTCCTCGGCTTTCTGGGAACGGCCGGCGGGCTGTACGCGGCCGGCCTCGATTCGAACCTCCTCTTCGGGGTGTGGACCCCGTGGGCGCTCGCGCTGCTACTCGACCCGTCGCTCTCGCTCGCCGGGGGGTTCCTCGTCGGCGCCGTCGCCGGCGTCCTCTCGGTCCCCCTCGTGGTGAAGGTCGGCCGTACCGTCGGGGCGGCGACGGCGTAACCGAAACGCCGATTTCCCCGCCGGCGCTCGTTGGGGTATGCGATTCGCGCCCGGCGCCACCCGTCTGGGACTGTTCGCCGCGAGCGCCGCGCTCGTCGGTTCCTTTCTCCTGCCGGTGGGCCTTTTCTTCGTCCCCTTGGCCTTCCTCGCGGGACTCTGGTTCCTCCGGGACCCCGTGCGGGAACCGGCCGACGGCTCCGACGGCGAGGGCGTCCTCTCGCCCGCGGATGGGAAAGTATCTGTTATCCGAGAGGAGGGGGAGAGAATCAGGGTGGGCGTGTTCATGAACGTCACCGACGTGCACGTCAACCGCGCGCCGCTCGGGGGGACCGTTGAGTGCGTCACCCGCGAACCGGGCGCGAACAAGCCCGCGTTCTCGAAGGACTCCGATAGAAACGAGAAGGTCCACCTCGATTTCGGGGAGTTTCGAACCACGCTCATCGCCGGCTGGTTCGCCCGGCGCATCCACACGTACCCCGAACCGGGCGCGGAAATCGCACGGGGTGAGCGCGTCGGCCACATCGACTTCGGCTCGCGGGCTGACGTGCTCCTCCCCGAGGCGTACGACCGGGCCGACCTCTGCGTCGAAACGGGAGACTCTGTCCGGGCGGGCGAGACGGTTCTTGCCGCTTAGTTCTCCCGGGCCGCCTCGAAATCCGCGGCCGTCACGCGAATCGAGTCCGCTTCGGCGGCCGCGGTCTCGACGCCCCGCTCGGTCGCCGCCGCTCGGATCGCGAGCATCGTCGCCTCCCGGACGAGCGCCTCGATGTCGGCGCCGGTCATCCCCTCCGTCTCGCCGGCCAGTTTCTCCCTGTCCACGTCGTCGGCGAGCGGCTTTCCCTCCAAATGTACGTCCAGAATCTCCCGCCTGGCTGCCCGGCCGGGCGCCGGGACGAGGAGGTGTCGCTCGAGTCTGCCCGGTCGAAGGAGCGCCGGGTCGAGCGCGTCCTTCCGGTTCGTCGCCGCCAACACCGAGAGCGTCGGGTTGGCGGCCGCCGCGTCGAGTTCGGTGAGGAGCTGGGAGACGACCCGTTCGCTCACGTCGTCGTCGCTCCCGCGTCGCCCCGCGATGGCGTCGATCTCGTCGAAGAACACCACCGTGGGCGCCGTCTGGCGGGCACGCTCGAAGACCTCCCGTACGGCTTTCTCGCTCTCGCCGACGTACTTGTCCACCAACTCGGGGCCGGCGACGCGGATGAAGTTCACGCCGGACTCGTGGGCGACGGCGCGCGCGAGCATCGTCTTCCCCGTCCCGGGCGGCCCGTGAAGGAGGATGCCCGTCGGGGGGTCCGTGTGGGTCTCCTCGAATAGCGCCGGGTAGGAGAGGGGCCACTCGATGGTCTCCCGCAGGGTGGCCTTCTGCTCTTCGAGGCCGCCGATCTGGTCGAAGCCCGTCTCGGGGTACTCCACGACGAACTCGCGCATGGCCGAGGGCTCCACGGCGCCGAGCGCCGTTTCGAAGTCCGAGCGGGTGATCTCGATTTCCCCGTCGGGGTTCTCCCGCACGCGCCGGAGCGCGGACATCGCGGCCTCGGTGGCGAGCGCCTCCAGGTCGGCGCCGGTGAAGCCGTGGGTCCGGTCGGCGATGCGGTCCACGTCGACGTCCTCGGCGAGAGGCATCCCGCGGACGTGGACCCCCAGAATCTCCCGGCGCCCTTTCCGACCGGGGACGCCGATCTCGATTTCGCGGTCGAAGCGCCCGGGGCGCCGGAGCGCCTCGTCGATGGCATTTATTCTGTTCGTCGCGCCGATGACGACCACCTCGCCACGGGCTTCGAGGCCGTCCAGCAGCGAGAGGAGCTGAGCGACGACCCGTGATTCCATCTCGTTGTCGTCCTCGCGCTTGCCGGCGATGGAGTCGATTTCGTCGAAGAACACCACGGAGGGCGCGTTCGTGCGCGCCTCGTCGAACACTTCGCGCAGCCGCTCCTCGCTCTCGCCCTTGTACTTGCGCATCACCTCCGGGCCCGACACCGAAACGAAGTGGGCGTCAACCTCGTTGGCGACCGCCTTGGCGATGAGCGTCTTCCCCGTGCCGGGCGGGCCGTGCAAAAGTACGCCCTTCGGCGGGTCGATGCCCAACTTCCTGAACAGGTCCGGCTCCGAGAGCGGGAGCTCTATCATCTCCCGGACGGCCTCCAACTCGTCGTCGAGGCCCCCGATGTCCTCGTAGGTGACGCCGACAGTTCGGTCGGGCTCGTCCGACGACGGGGCGGCTTCGGGGCTGACCGCAACCTCGGTGTCGTCGGTGACGACGACGGGCCCGTCCGGGTCCGTCCCGACGACCCGGAACTCGCGGGCGGTGCCGAGCGCCTCCACCCGCACGACCTCCCCGGGCGCCACCGGTCGGTCCCGCAGGGAGCGCGCGACGGCCGCCGCGACGGTGTCGGAGTCCATTTCGAGGGCCTGACTCGGCGAGAGCGTCACGCGCTCGCCGTCCTTCACGCGGCGCTGCCGGACGGTGACTGTGTCGCCGACGCGGACACCGGCGTTCGAGCGGGTTTCCCCGTCCATCCGGATTTCGCCTTCCGGCACCTCAGTTCCGGCAGGCCACACCTTCGCAGCCGTCGTCGACGACCCCTCGACCACGACGGTGTCGCCGCTGAGCACGCCCAGTTGCCGTCGGGCCGCCTCCGGTAGGCGGACGATGCCCCGCCCCGCGTCGCGGGTGCCCGCCTCCCGGACGGTGAGTTCGACGCTGTCTGGCATACGCTCACCTTCGGCGCCCGGAACTTAAGACGGGCACATCCGGGCGACGACGCCCGGCGGCCCGGCTAGACGAAGGCTATTTCCGCGGTCCAGTCGAGTCCCGGGTATGTCAGTTCCCTCCGACAACGGCGCAGGGCTCCGCTCCTCCCTGCTCGCCGTCGCGCTCGTCGCGGTCGTCGTGACGGCCGGCTGTAGCTCCGTTCCCGGGATGGGCGGGAACGGCGGTGGCGGCGCCGGCCCGGCGCTCGACACGGTCCCCGAGGGCTCGACCGCCGTCTTCCACGCCGACGTGAACGGCGCGCTGAACGACGATTCCATGCGGACGGCCCTCAACGGCACCGTCACGATGGCCGCCGGCCCGGCCGACGTCGGCGGGACGACGAGCCTCGACGACATGCTCCGCGAAATCGAGAACAACACGGGGCTGGATATGACCGCCATGCACGGTGTGACGGCCTTCTCGAAGTCCGCGGCGGCCGTCTCCGGCCCGACTACGACGGAGTACAGCGCCGCGGTTCTCGCTACCGACTGGTCCGAGGACGAGTTCATCGGCGCGCTTCGGCAGAACACGGACGCGGACGTCTCCGCCTCCGAGTACGCCGGACAGACCGTCTACACCGCTCCCGCCGAGGAGTCCTGGGTCGGCGTCATCGGCGACGGCCGGTTCGTCGTCGGAAGCGAGCGCGCGGTGAAGGACGCGATGGATGTGTCGGCCGGCGACGCGTCGGCCTTTGACAACGACGTGCGTTCGGCCTTCGAGTCCACCTCGGAGGGCCACCTCCGATACGCCGCCTCGGTTCCTCAGGACGAGCTCAACGCCTCCGACGTCGATACCCAGTACAGCACCGCGGTGTTCGACCAGGTTTCGACGGTGTCTGGCTCGCTCACCACCGTGTCGGGCGGGAACCTCTCGATGACGGCGACGATGGCGTTCGAGAGCCGGAGCGCGGCGACCGACGCCCAAGAGGTCATCGACGGCGCGATAGCGCTCAGCCGGGAGTCGTCGAACGACAGCATCACTGAACGACTTCTCTCCGCGAACCGCCTCTCGGTGACGCTCGACGGGACCGAAGTCACGGTAACGGCGACCAACGAGCCCGGGACGTACGTCACGCTGTTCCGGACGTTCTTCCTGCTGGGCGGCGTCAGCACGCCTGTATAAACGGTGCTCCCCCCGCTTCTCCGCAAGGAACTCGCGTGGGGGCGCCGGAAGCTGTTCGTCCTCGTTCTCGTTTTCGTGCTCGTGCCCGGCGCGCTCGCCTACGGCACGCTCGCCTTCCAGACGGTGCTCCCGACGGACGCACCCGTGGCGGTCGTCCCGGCCGCCGAGAACACGACCGCGGACGACGTCACTATCGCCGAGGGGGCGGTGACGCCGTTCTCCCAGCCTCGCAGGTACGCGTCGACCGAGCGGGCGTTCGACGCGCTCGACCGGGAGACGGTGTACGCCGTCGTCACGGTTCCCGCGGGGGTGACGGACCCCGAGAGGCCGGCGGTGTTCGACGTCTACGTCTCGGGCAGTATCGTTCCCTACCACGAGGCGTCCAATGCTGTGGTGAGTGTTCTCAACGTGGTCCTCAGGAACCGGCTCCCTTCGGAAATCGACGTTCGCGTCCAGCGCCACGTCGTGGGCCCCGAGCGTTCGCTGTCGACGTATCTGGTGCCGACCTTCCTGTTGGCGCTGGCGATGCTCGTCGCGCTCGCGTATCTGCCCTACAACCTGGCCGCCGAGCGGAGCGTCCTCGACAGACTGCGGGTGGAGTCCTCCCTCCTGAAGGTGCTGGGCTGGAAAATCGCCTTCTTCGCCGGGCTCCTCGTCGTGCCGTTCGCCGTCTTCCACCTCGCCGCGGGCGCCTTCGGTTACGGCGTCTCCCTTCTCACTCCCGGCGCGCTGGCCGTCTATCTCCTCACGTTCGTCGTGTTGGGTACGCTCGGGCTCTCGATGACGCTTCTCACCCGCTTCTCGACGTGGGGGCGCCTGCTGAACGTCCTCCTCCTCTTCTCCTTGCTCCTCTTCTCGGGGCTGCTCTACCCGGCGGGCTTCTTCTCCCCTCTGCGACGGGAGCTGGTGCGCACACTTCCCACCTACTACGCCGCAGTGATGATGCGGGGGTTCGTCCTCCGGGAGGCCTCGCTTTCCTTCTTCGCGACGTGGCTCGTCGGGCTGGCCGCCGTGGCGGCGCTCTCCCTGCTCGCCCTGCGCGGGTCGATAGCCGTCTACGAACGGAGGGCCGGCTGATGCGCCTGCGAAACGTCACCAAAACCTACGGCGACGTGGTCGCGCTCGACGGCGTGAGTGTGGGTTTCGACCCCGGGACAGTCCACGCGCTCGCCGGGCCGAACGGGTCGGGGAAGACGACTGCCCTGCGTCTGTTGGCGGGGTTGACCCGTCCCTCCGCGGGCACCGTCGAGCGCCCCAACGCGCCGGGCTACGCCTTCCAGCAGCCAAACGTCTACCCCGGACTGACGGTGAGGGAGAACCTCGACGTGTTCGCCGCGATGGTCGACGCCGACCCCGCGTGGCGAGCCGAGCTCATCGAACGGCTACGTCTGGCGCCTGCCCGCGAGCGTCTCGCCGCGGAACTCTCGGACGGCTACCGGAAGAAACTCGACCTGACGCTCGCGCTGTTGAAGGAGCCGGACATCCTTCTCCTCGACGAGCCGCTCGCCGATCTGGACGACCTGACGGTCTCCCATCTCGTTGCACTGCTGGCCGACTACCGGAGCGACGAGCGCACGGTCGTCGTGTCGAGTCACCGCTTAAATCGCCTTTCGCCCCTCCTGGACCGGATGTCCGTCGTCTTCGACGGCGAGGTCGTCTCCGACATGTCGGGCGACTTCGACCCGTCCGACGCCTACGCCGCGGCGGTGGCGGACGCCGATACCGGGTGACCGACCGGAAACGTCGGAACCGGGAACAAGAATATGCCCCTTGACACTCTGGTCCCTGTATGGTCGAACAGACCGAACGCGACGGGATGACGTGGTACCGCTGTGAGCGGTGCGGGCTGATGTTCGACGACGAAGGCGACGCCGACCAACACGAGTCCAACTGCGACGCGGAGGACCCCGAATACCTGCAATAGTGACGATTGCGTACACGGGGCAGAGCGATCCGTTTGTTCCCTAGAGAGCCCACTTTGGGCGAGAGGTGGCAGAACGACCTCGATGATGGGGGCGTCGTCAGGCGATTCCGAGGGCGACGACGCCGAGATAACTCCAGACGTTATTGATGAAATGCAGTAACCACGCTCCCGTGAGGTTGTTAAACCGGAGCCGCAACAGCGTCGGAAACACCGCCCAACAGGCGGTCGCAACGACGCCAGCGACGCCTAATAGTGAGAGGTGAATCAGCCCGAACGCAAGGATGGTCATCCCGCCGGCCACCAGCGGTGAGACTCCACGTCCAAGCAGGCTGCCGAGCAACGCGCCACGGAAGAGAATCTCCTCGGCGAGTGGAGCGACGATGACGGCACCGAAGATAACCGCCCCGACAACGAAGGGGTCCGAGAGCCCGTACTGGTAGCCCCCGAGCGTGAACCCGGCGGCCTCTGCCAGGGCAGACCCACCGAGGTAGGCGGCCGATCCAAGCGGAAAACAGATCGCTGTCCAAGAGAGTTCGTTGCGAGAGGGTCGCTGAAAACGGAACGCTACGGCCCGCTCGCTAGCGGACAGTAGATAGTAGAGCACGAAAACCGTGAAGAGTGAGGCGGTGCCGTACATGATGTTTTTGGCGGCGTCGCTCGGTTCTGGGATGCCGACGGCCCCACTGTAGGCCATGCCGATAATGATGCTCAGTGGAACAGGAAGAGCGGCGAGAAAGAGGGCGACCACCAATCGGTTGTCAAGCGGGGCTGCATCCTGTTGGAGGACCGATTCGGGAAGCCGTTCTGTCAGCATTATATCTGACCTCCATGAGGGCGGTATGATAACTGTGGCGGTATTTTTCGAATGTTACAACGAAGCACATGGTCCCCAGCGCCAGATCGGTGGTCGCAGCAGGGCGGCAAGCGTCCACAGGAGTCTGGAGCGCTTCGAATATTCAGACGGAGGCTCCGCACGCTGATTATCCCCGATAAATGATATTTTACGGACATTAAGTACATCGCTCACCGAAATTTCATGTATTTTTCAGAACTGAGCCACCCGAGAAGTGGTATCTACCTACCGACCTTTTGCTGCGGTCGCTTGTGGTAACTAGAACCTGTATCGAACGGCTTAGAAACCGCCAGCGGTGCGGTCGCGGAAACAGCGCCGCGGAACCAACCGCGCCGAGCGCGACAGCGCGAGGCCTGGTGGAATCTGCAAGGGCGAGGCGCGAGCGGCTTGCGTGCCGCTCGCGCCGAGGGCTTGCTAGAGTTGGATTCGGTCGCCGTCGGCCGCGGAGTCCTGCACCGCGGCCAGCGCAGCCACGTCGTGGGCTCCCTCCTCCCCATCCGGCGCGGGCTCGGTGCCGGTCAACAGACAGTGGGCGAAGTAGTCGAACTGCTCGGTCATCTCGTTGCCCCGGAGGTCCTCGTAGCGCACCGACTGGCCGAAGCGCGAGAGTTCGACCGTCCGGTCGGCGGCGGGGTTGAAGATGTTCGTCAGTTCGACCGTCCCTTTCGTCCCGCTGACGAACAACCGGCTCGTGCTCGCCGAGCCGTAGGAGGAGCGACAGACCGCCTGCGTGCCGTCCTCGTACTCGACGAGGAAGGCGGCGTGCTCGTCGACTTCCTCGAACCCGGCATCGGGGCTGGCGAGCGCGCCCTGAATCCGGTCGGGCGCGGCGTCGAGCAGATACCGAAGGGTGTTGAGCGGGTAGATGCCGATGTCGTAGAGCGAGCCGCCGCCCGCGAGGTCGCCATCCAGACGCCACTGGTCCTCGTCGCCCTCCTCGGTGATGATGGTGAAGGCGAAGGAGCCCTCGGCCTGGGTCGGCTCGCCGATGTACCCCTCGGCGATGAGATCGCGGACCCGGCGCACGACGGGGTCAAACTGCATCCGGTAGGCAGTCATCAGCGTCACGTCCGCCGCGGCGTCGACGGCTTCCTCGGCGCGCTCGGGGGTCGATTCGAGGGGCTTCTCACAGAGGATGTCCTTTCCCAAGTCGGCGGCGGCCTCGACGTGGGGCAGATGCAACGCGTTCGGCGTGGCGATGTAGACGGCGTCGTACTGGTCCTTCGATTCGCCCTCGTGGAAGGCGTCGTAGTCGATGCCGGATTCGAGGCCGTGTTCGTCGGCGAACGCCGTGGCTTTCTCGGCGTCGCCCGAGACGCCGACGGTAGCCTCGACGTACTCGCTCTCCTCAATGGCGGGAAGCGCGGCGTTGGCGGCGAACGAGCCCAGTCCGACGAGCGCGACGCGGACGGTCCCCTCGGCGTCGGTGTCCCAATCGCGCTGTGCGAACGCCTCGAAGTCGGTGAAGGCTGACATACGCCGGAGGAACACCGCCGGGCAATTAAAGGCACCCGACCCGGCGAACGAGGGTGGGGGCCGGTACGGCGAGCGTGGCCGCTCAGGAGAGGTCGAACTTCTCGGCGGCAGTCTCCATGTCCTTGTCGCCGCGTCCGGAGAGGTTCACGACGAGGGTGTCGTGGTCTTCCTCCTCCGCGAGCTGTTTGGCGAGCGCGAGGCCGTGACTCGATTCGAGCGCCGGGATGATTCCTTCAGTTTCGGCGAGCGTCCGGAACGCGTCGAGGGCTTCGTCGTCGGTGATGCCCCGGTACTCGGCACGCCCGAGTTCGCGGAACATCGCGTGCTCGGGGCCGACGCCGGGGTAGTCCAGCCCCGCGGAGACGGAATGGACGTCCACGTCCTCCCCGATGACGCGGGTTTTCATCCCGTGGATGACGCCCTCCTCGCCCTTTGTGAGGGGTGCGGCGTGGCGCTCGGAACCGGCGCCCTCGCCGCCGCCCTCGCCGCCGTAGAACTCGACGGGGTCGTCCTGGAACGCGTGGAAGAGACCGATGGCGTTCGACCCGCCGCCGACGCAGGCCACACAGGCGTCCGGGAGCCCGCCGATCTGGTCGATGGCCTGTTCCCGGGCCTCCTCGCCGATGACCGCTTGAAAGTCCCGGACCATCCGCGGGAAGGGGTCGGGGCCGACGACGCTCCCCACGAGATAGTGGGTGTCCTCAATGTTCTTCGCAAAGTCCTCCAGGGCGGCGTCGACGGCGTCCGCGAGGCCCTCACCGCCCCGAGTGACTTCGTTCACCTCGGCGCCCATCAGGCGCATGCGGAAGACGTTCATCTTCTGGCGCTCGATGTCCTTCTTCCCCATATACACCTCCGTGTCCAAATCGAGGAGCGCACCGACCATCGCCGTCGCCGTGCCGTGCTGGCCGGCGCCGGTCTCCGCGATGAGACGGTCCTTCCCGGCGTGTTTCGCCAGCAACGCCTGTCCGAGCGCGTTGTTGATCTTGTGTGCGCCGCCGTGGAGGAGGTCCTCGCGCTTGAGGTAGATGTCCGCGCCGTACTCCGCGGAGAGGCTCTCGGCGTAGTAGAGCGGCGTCGGTCGACCGGCGTACTGTTCGAGCAGATAGGAGAGTTCCTCCTGGAACTCCCGACTTCCGGCGATGTCGTCGTAGGCCGCGGCGAGTTTCTCGAGCGGTTCCTCTAGCATCTCGGGGACGTGGCGGCCGCCGTACCCCTCGAAATCGCCGTCAGTAGGGTCGTCAGGCATACTCGGGCTGAGCGCCCACCCGGACTAAACGTTTGTGGGATTCTCTCACAGAGGTATTTTGACCCCGCCTGAGAGTGTATGCCGCATGGTTCCCGCAATCGAAGCCCGTGGCCTCACCAAGCGCTACGGGGACACCACCGCCGTCGAAGGCCTCGACCTTACCGTCGAGGCCGGGTCGGTCTTCGGCTTTCTGGGCCCGAACGGCGCCGGCAAGACGACCACGATGCGGATGCTCACGACGCTCACCAAACCCACCGAGGGGGAGGCGACGGTCGCGGGCGCCGACGTGCGCGAGCGCGCCGCCGTGGTCTCGAACATCGGCTACCTCCCGGAGGAACCGCCCCTCTTCGAGGAGTTCACCGGCCGCGAGATGCTCGAATACTACGCCGGCCTGCGCGACATCGACGACCCCGACGCGCGCATCGACGACCTGCTCTCCCGCTTCGGACTTGAGGACGCCGCCGACCGGCGCACTGACGGGTACTCGAAGGGGATGAAACAGAAGACGGCCATCGCGGCGGCCATCCTCCACCGCCCCGACGTGCTCTTCCTCGACGAACCGACGTCGGGACTCGACCCCCGGGCCGCGCGCACCGTCCGCGAGACGCTGGCGGACCTCGCGGCGGCCGACACCACGGTGTTCCTCTCGACGCACATCCTCCCGGTCGTGGAGGAGCTCGCCGACACGGTGGGTGTGCTCTACGACGGCAGTATCGTCGCGAGCGGCGCGCCCGCGGAACTCACGGCCCGTGCCGAGGCGGGCGGCGGCGGCACGCTGGAGGACGTGTTCCTCGAAGTGACCGGCGGCACCGGCGAGCGATGAACCGGAGACAGGTTCGCCACATCGCCCGCGCGGAACTCCGGCGGCGCTACCGCGCGATGACCGACGACGTGCGCCAACTCATCGCGATGGCGTTCACGTCGCTGTTCATCCTCCTCGGAATCATCGTCGGCGGCGTCGCCGCGTACTTCGCCGGGCGGGCCGTCGCGAACGGCGACGTGAGTGATCCCCTGGGGCCGGCGGCGCTCGTCGGCGCGGGCATCGTCCTCTTCGTCGGGTTCCTCGTGGTCGTCCGGGAGATGAGCCGCGGCGGCCCGCCCGCGCTGGCCGGCCACCTCACGACGGTCACCGCCGACACGCTCGCCGCGGGCCACCTTGTCGTCGAGTACGCCGTCACCGGCCTGCTCTTCTTCCCGCTGGCCCTTCTCGGCGCGGCGGCGTTCGCCGTCGGTTCGGGCTCGGCGCTCTCCGGGCTCACCGTCTTCGTCGCCGCCACCGGGGCGTGGGCGCTCGCCGTGCCGCTCTGGAGCGCCTTCGTCTATCTCATGAAGTACGCCTTCGCCCGCGTCCCGGCGCTCGCACGCCACAAGGGCCTCATCGGCGCGGCCGGCTTCGCCGCCTACATGTGGGTCGTCATCAGCGGCGAGTTCGACACGGTCCTCCAGCCCGTGTTGAGCGGCCTGGCCGCGACGCCCGCCGGCTGGTTCGCCCACCTCGGCCTGTTTGCCTTCGGCGGCGACCCGCTTCGCGGCGTCGGGGCGCTCGCCGTCGCCGCCGTCGGTGCGCCCCTGTTCGCCGCGGTGGCCCTCCGCCTCGCGGACCTCGTCTGGCACGCGGACCCGCTCCCGGCGGACGAACCGGAGGAGGCGGAGACCGGCTCCACGGGCGCCGGCGTCGAGGCGTATCTCCCGATTTCGCGCCCCACCGCGGCCGTCGTCCGTCGGTGCTGGCGCCGCGGGCGCCGCTCCCCCATCACCCTTGTCTACGTTCCCTACCCCCTCTTCTTCGTGGCGCCGCCCATCGCGGAGAGCCTCTCACAGGGTGCCGTGACGACCACGCTTCCGGTCGTGGCCTCGCTGTACGCGCCGTGGGCCGTCGGCGCGGCGTTCACGCTGAACCCGCTCGGCGACGAGGGGGTCGTCCTTCCGGCCACCGTCACCAGCGGCGTCGGCGGGCGTCGGTACGCTCTCGGGCGGATACTGGCGGGTGCCCTACCCGGCACGCCGCTGGCAGTCGTCGCGACGCTCGTGTTGGGTGTTCTCTCTCCGCTCTCGGCGGTCGCGACGGTCGCCCTGGCGGGCCTCGTCCTCGTCCTCTGTCCTGCCGCGGCGGCCATCGCCGCCGGCTTCGGTACGACGCTTCCGAACACCGACTCCTCGGAGGTCTTCCGCGGGCGCGAGGCCGTCCTCCCCAGCCCGTGGGCGTTCCTGGGTTACTCGCTCGTGTTGGTGCTCGCCGCCGTCCCCGGTGTCCTCGTCTGGTTCCCCCTCAGCGCGGACCTGCTGGGCGCGGCGTACGGAACTGGTGTCGGCACCGTACAGATACTCGGGACGGCCGCCACCCTCGTCCTCGGCGTCGTCGCGGGCTACGTCGGCTACCGGGTCGCCGCCCGCGCGGTCGCGACGTTCGAGATGGGGTAGCCCACCGGTGTCTTTAGGTTCGACCCGCTCCGACAGATGGGTATGGCACCGCAGGTCGCCGGCGTCGACGCGGCGAAAATCGTCATCTGGCTCGACCGCCTCTGGATGGCGTTGGCCTTCGTCGCTATCCTCACCGCGGCCGGCATCGCGCTCGCGCCGGCGCTGTCCGTTTCGGTCCCCGACTACGCGCCGACGGTGTTCGTCGCGGCGGGCACGCTCGCGATTCCTCCGATGGTCGTCGCGTGGCTCGGGCGCCGGGCCCTCCGTGACCTCGAGCCGGTGAAACCCTAGTCGATCTCGTTCTGGACGCTCCACCCGCCTTCGACGTCGCCCTCGGGACGTGTCGCGTATTCGAGTTCCGTCGCGGTGCTCACCGCCGGTCCCCCCTCGATTTCTTCGATGCGGAACGGGATGTGAATCTGGCTCCCACAACAGCCCACGTCGGTGAACTCCTCCCACACGTCGCCGACGGCGGCCCGCTCGTGGGTCCGCAGGAGGTACTTCCGGTAGTACGCCTGGCCCACCCGCTCTCTGGTTCGCTCCGAGAGGCTCTCCGGGTAGGAGACGACGATTCGGCGCGCCGTTCCCGCGGTGTCTTCGGCCTCGCTCATACACCCCCTTGGGGAGCCGACGGCAAACGCCTACCGGGACCGACGGCGCTTTCCCCGCGGCGAGTTCCGGTCCTGTATGGGACGCAGAGGGTGGACCGCGGCGCTGTTCGGCTTCGCGGCGCTCACCGGGTTGGCCTTGCAGGTCCGCGGCGCGCTGTTCCCGACGTTCGTGACGGAGTTCGGCGTCACCGAAGCCCAGTTGGGGCTCATCGCCCCCCTCGGGACCCTCGGCTACACCGTACCGGTCCTCCTCTTCGGGCTACGCGCGGGCCACATCCCCGTTCGGAAGGTCCTCATCGTCGGCACGGCGGGCATGGGCGCCCTGCTGGCGCTCGTCGGCATGGCCGACTCCTTCCTCCTCCTCGCCGGCGCGCTCGCCTTCCGGATGGTGCCCACGGGGATGGTTCGGGCCTACGACAGGCCCGTGTTGAGCCACCTCTACCCCGAGCAGCGTGGGCGGGTCTTCAACCTCCAGACCATGGCGTGGGCCGTCGGGGCCGCCGCGGGCCCGGCGCTCGTGACGGTGGTCCTCCCGCGGGGCTCGTGGTCCGACGTCTACTTCCTGCTCGCCCTGGGGGCCGTTCCCCTTCTCCTCGCGTTCCTCTGGCTGGACGACCCCGACCTGGGCGCGGAGGAACCGCTCGAACTCTCGGAGGTCCGCGCCCTGCTGAAGCGCCCGTCAGTCCGGACGATGGTCGCCGCGCTCGTGCTCGTCGTGGGCGCCGAGAGCACCTTCTTCACGTGGCTCCCGACCTACGGCGCGACGTTTCTGGACCGTGGGACCGCTAACCTGCTCCTGACGGCCTACTTGGTGGCCTACATCCCGGGTCGATACACCTTCGCCCGCGCCGCCGGCGCGGTGGAGCCGACGCGGCTCGTCGCGAGCGCCGCGGCCCTCGGCGCGGTCGCCGTCGCGGCGCTCCAGTTCGTGGCGGGCCCCCTCGCCTTCGTCCCCGCGGTCTGTATCGGCTTCGTCGTCTCGGGGATGTTCCCCACCATCGTCGCCTACGGGACCGACGCCATCCCCGAGCACGCGGGCCCGGTGAACGCGGTGGCGATGACCGCCGGCCAAGCCGGGTTCTTCCTCTTCCCGGCGTTCGTCGGCCTGCTCGCCGCCGAAATCGGCATCGGTTCCGCGATGTTCGTGCCGGTTCCGCTGCTGGCGGGGTTAGTGCTCCTGTTGGGACGATAGGTACGGGAGCGGGCGCTCAGTCGCTCGCTATCAGTCGCACTTGCCCGCCCCGGCCGCGCCGGATGTCGATGCCGAACGGGCCCCGTCCCGGCTCGGCGACCCACTCGAACTCTCCCTCAAGCTCGTAGTAGCCGCCCGTCTCGACGCCCACGGAGTAGACGCCCGGACGCTCGCGTTCGGTCACTTTCCAGGTTTCGTCGGGGTTGAGCCGCCGGGTTTCGGGCCCGAACACCGGCCCGCTCAGTTCCGAGGGCCCCGCCCGCACGACGACCCGCACGTCGAGCGGTTCGCTCGTCACGTTTCGCACCGTGAGCGGCCACGAATCAGCGGGCTCCCCGCTGAAGGACCCACAGCCGGCGAACAACCCGATTCCGAGGCCGGCGAGGACGCGACGACGGGTGGGCATGGTGGGGCTGTTCCGCCCCGGCCGTGATGTGTGTTGCGCACGGCACCGACTGAGGAGAAAAGCGTCCCGTCCTAGACCTTTATTGTGTCGCGGTTCCGTATCGTTTGATATGGAGAAAGAAACGGAAATGGACGAGCCCCGAACGAGCGGGCACGTCAAGCGCACCGTGTTGCACTGTCTGGCCCGCGGCGACGGCCCGCTAACGGTGAGTCAAGCGATGGAGCCCATCGCTGCGGTCATCGAACGCGGCGGCTACGGCAACGCCGGCCCGCGCGGCGGGAACGGCGCGCCACTATTGCAAAAATCGACGGTTCGACGCGCGTTCAGTCAGTTGCGCGAGGACGGGTTCGTCCGCCGCGTCGAGGACCTGCCCGAGGTCGTTCTCCGAGAGGGCGGCTTCGACCTGGGCGAACTCGACGGCGACGACCCGGCGGACCCAACCGCCTATGCGAAGACGTCCGACGACGCGCGCGTCACGGACTGGGTGCTCACCGCCGCGGGACGGCGGGAAGTGGACCGGCTGGACGCCGCCTATGAGCGAGAACTCGATGAGTTGGCCGCGCGCTACGGACGGCCGCGTGGGGAGACGACGGAGCGGGTAGACGCGTAACGAACGGGGTCGTAGAATGCGTGTCTCTAAAGCGGCTCAGGCCGTGATCCGGTTCACGTGCCGTTCGAAGCGGTCGAGAGCCTCCCGCAACTCGTCCATGCCCGAGGCGTAGGACACGCGCAAATGCCCCTCGCCGGCCTCCCCGAACACCTTTCCCGGTACGACCGCCACGCCTTCCTCCTGGACGAGCTCCTCCGCGAACCGCTCGGCGTCGTCGGTCGGGCACTCGGGGAAGACGTAGAAGGCGCCCTTCGCCTCGAAACACTCCACGCCCATCTCTTCGAACCTCGATAAAACGAAGTTCCGGCGGCGGTTGTACGCCGCGGTCATCTCCTCGACCTGGTCGTCACAGCTTTCGAGGGCCTCGATGGCGGCGTACTGCGCGGTCGTCGGCGCAGAGAGCATCACGTACTGGTGGATGCGGTTCATCGCGTCGATGGCGTCGGACGGCCCCATCGCGTAGCCCAACCGGAGACCGGTCATCGCGTACGCCTTCGAGAAGCCGTTGAAGACGACCGTCCGCTCGCGCATCCCGGGGAGGGTGGCGATGGAGTCGTGCTCGCCGCCGTAGGTCAGCGCGGCGTACACTTCATCGGAGAGCACGCGCAGGTCGTGTTCCCTGCAGAAGTCGGCCACCTCCCGGAGGTGGCGCTCGTCCATCGTCGCGCCCGTGGGGTTGTTCGGGTAGCAGAGCACGAGCAGGGAGGCCTCGTCGGCGCCCGCACGTTCGAGGGCGTCGTAGGTGAGTCGGAACTCCTCGTCGGCGCTCGTCGGCACGGGTAGGGGCTCGCCGCCCGCGAGTTCGGCGGTCGGGCCGTAGGAGAGATAGGAGGGGTCCGCGATAGCCACTTTCTCTCCCGGGTTCACGAGCGCGCGCATCGCCACGTCGACGCCCTCGCTCACGCCGGTTGTGACCAGAATCTCGGAGTCGGGGTCGTACTCGTGGCCGTAGCGGGTGACGTGCTCCGAGATGGCCTCCCTGAGTTCGCGCTTGCCTCTGTTCGTGGTGTACGACGTCTTGCCCGCTTCGAGCGAGTCGATGGCCGCGCGGCGCGCGGTCCACGGCGCGGAGAAGTCCGGTTCGCCCACGCCTAGCGAGATGACGTCGTCCTCCTCTTCGGCAAGTTCGAAGTACTTCCGGATGCCGGAGGGCGGGATGTCCTCGGCGAGCGACGACGTTCTCATGGCGAAACCGAAAGGCGGTCGTCGTCGTCGCCCTCCCGGAACTCGATGCCCCGGTCCTTGTACGTCGTCATCACGTAGTGGGTGACGGTCTGCGTGACTTCGGGAATGGGCGCGATGCGCTCGGAGACGAAAAACGAGACCTGACGCATCGACTCGCCGGCGACTTCGAGCGCGAAGTCGTAGTCGCCGCTCACGAGTTTGAGCGTCTCGACCTCGGGGAACTTCGCGATGCGCCCCGCGATGTCCTCGTAGGAGGTCTCCCGGTCGAGTTCGACGTTCAACTCGACGTTCGCCTCGACGCGCTCCTCATCGACCGCTTCCCAGTCGACGACCGCCTGATAGCCGCGGATGACGCCCTCGGCTTCGAGCGCGTCGACGGCGTCCTCGACCGCGTCCTCGTCCATCCCGGTCTGGCGGGCGAGGTCCGCCGTCGATTGCCGGGCGTCCTCGGCGAGCAACGCGAGCAGTTCACGACGGTCGTCGTCCATACCCGAGTAGGGGAAGGGCCCGGGCAAAAGCGTGTCCCTCCGCTACAGCACGCGGACCGGGTCGATACCGCGCTCGGCAAGACCGTCCTCAATGAGCCCGTGGCGCTCCCGGAGTGCGCCCGGCGTGTGGGCGTCCGACCCGACCGTGAGGGGAACGCCGTGGGCCACCAGCTCGTCGATGAACGCGGGGGCGGGGTGGAACTCCCCGTAGGACCGCTCGACGCGCCCGGCGTTCAACTCGGTGATGGTGTCGCTCGCCGCGAGCGCGTCGGCGACCGCGGCGTACTGTTCCTCGGTGGCGAACCCCCGGAGATGCGGGTTTCGCTCGACGAGGTCGGGGTGGGAAACCACGTCGAAGAGGCCGGACTCGACGAGCGAGACGGTGCGCTCGAAGTAGCGCTCCACCACACGGCGGCGCTCCGCGTCGTCGAGCGCGGCGAAGTGCTCGCGGTCGTGGAGGTTCACCCCGTCGAGGTAGTGGACGCTGCCGATGGCGTAATCGAAGCCGACCTCGTCGAGAAACGCCCCGATTTCGGCCTCGTCGGCGGGGTGATAATCCATCTCCACGGCGTCGTAGATCGTCATCCCGTACTCTTCACGGAAGCTCTCGATGGCCTCGCGGCGCCGCTCGTAGGTCAGGTCGAGGTTGAACCCCTTCCTGAGCTTCGAGCGGTAAGCGGACTTGCGCTCGGAGACGTTGCAGTGGTCGGCGACCCCGACGGCCTCGAGACCCAAATCGTCGGCCGCGGCGAGCATCCGCGGGAGCGGGCGCCCGTCGGAGTAGTTCGAGTGGACGTGGAAGTCGAACATCAAACGAGGTCGCCGAACACCTCGGAGGCGTGGTGGAGGGAGGCCTCGGGGTTCTCGGGTTCGTCGTGCTCGTAGACGACCCATTCACAGCCCGCGTTCCCGGCGGCCTCGACACAGCGCTCCAAATCGAGGACCCCATCGCCGATTTCGGCGTAGTTGGCCTCCCGGACGTCGTAGAAGGGCTCGCCGCCGTCGTGGAGGTCCTTGAGGTGGGCGATTGGACAGCGCTCGCCGAGGTCCTCTAAGAGCGCGGGGGCGTCGACGCCCGCGACGGCCGCCCACCCGAGGTCGAGTTCGAAGCCGAGCGCGTCGCTGGCCTCCTCGCGGAGCACGTCGTAGGCGGTCTCCCCGCCGTTGTCCACGAACTCGTGGTTGTGGTTGTGATAGAGGAGCCGAACGCCCATCCCCTCAAGCGCCTCGGCGACCTCGGAGAGTTCGGCCGCGAGCGCTTCCGTCTCCTCGCGGCTCTCGAAGCGCTCGGGGGGCTCCCAGCCGTGCATGACGTAGTCGGCGCCGAGCGTGTGCAACGTTTCCTCGACGCTTGCCGGGTCGTCGAGGGGGTCGCCGGGCAGGCCCGTGGAGACGAGTTCGAGGCTCGCCCGGTCGAGGGCGTCGCGTACGTCCTCAGGGTCCTCGTCGCCGGGGCTCAACTCGGCGCCGTCGAAACTGCTCTCGCCGACGGCCTCGATTTTCTCGTAGATGTCAGCGTCCCACTCGCGGAGCGTGTAGAACTGGATTCCGGTACGCATACGCCCCCATCGGAGCGGGGGGCTAAGTCCTTTGGTCCGATGCCCGCGTCCTGCCGGAACGATATAGTTGAACGGGTCCCCCCACCCAGACAACCCGTGTCCGGCCCCGAAGCGATCCGCGACGCGCTCGACCCGCGAGCGGCACGCTTCCAGGCGCTCTTCTTCGTGCAGTTCGCGGCGTTCAGCGGGTTCGCCGTCTTCCGGAACGTCTACTTGGAGGAAATCGGGCTCACCGGCGGGCAGATGGGGCTCATCGGCGCGGTCATGACCATGGCCGGCGTCCTCGCTCAACCCGTCTGGGGCGTCGTCACCGACGAACTGAACGCCGCGAAGCCCGCGCTCGTCGTCGGCGCGGCCGTCTCCGCCCTCGGGATTCTGGCATATCCCGTGAGCGAGCGCTTCACCGAGCCCTTCCTCTTCTTGCTCGTCGGGACGGCCGTCTACGCCGCCTTTCGCGCGCCCATCGTCCCCGTGGCGAACGCGATGGTCCTCGGACGGGGCATCGACTACGGCAACGTCCGCGCGTTCGGTTCGGTCGCCTTCGGCATCGGCTCGCTGCTGTTCGGCGCGCTCGTCTCCTCGCTGGGCGTGCCGGTCATCGTCTACGCCTACGTCGCCGGAATGGCGGTCCTGGTGGTCGTCGCGTGGGGGCTCCCCGCCGAGACCGAGGGAAGGGACGGCCCGAGCGTCCCGCCGCTCACCCTCCTGCGCTCGCGGGGGTTTCTGCTCCTGCTCGCCGTCTCCTTCGTGCTGGGCGCCTCACTCCGCGGTGGGTCGGCCTTCTTCTCGGTGTACATGCGCGCCGTCGGCTCCGGCGACGCGCTCACCGGTGCCGCGTGGGCGGTCAAGACAGTCTTCGAGGCTGTCGCCTTCGTCTACGCCCTGCGCGTGGCGCGCTCCTACACCGCGCTGCTCGTCCTCGGCGCGGCGGGGACGGCGCTACAGTTCCTGGTGTACTCGCTGACGGCCGCGCCCGTGTTCGTCGTCGCCGTCCAGGCCGCCGCGGGTCTCGGCTACGCCGCCTTCTATCTGGGCGCCGTGAACCTCGCCCACGAAGTAGCACCCGACGACCTGCGCGCCACGGCACAGACGGTTCTTGCGGGCGCAGGCCTCGGTGCGGGCGGCGCGCTCGGACAGGTTGTTGCCGGGAGCCTCACCGACATGTACGGCGTGCAGGAGATGTACGTCTACCTCGCCGCCATCGGCTTCGCTGCGGCGGCGCTCGCTACGCTGGTGCGATTCGTCGAACAAGAGCCGTGAACGCACTTCCGTCGAACAGTTCGGTACACGAAGTCCGCCTTTCTCAGACGTGTTTGAGCCCGGCGTCGGTCACGCGATAGATGACTTCGCCGCTCGCCGCCTCGGTCAACCCGCGCTCCGCGAGGGCCGCACACCGCTCCTCGACCCGCGAGGCGGGCATGCCGACCCGGTTCGCCACGATGGCGGGGTACTCCGCGCCCTCAGCCGCCAGAAACTGCAGGATGGCCCGGTCCCCAGGGCGCATCCACGGTTCGCGAGCCTGTTCAGTATCGCTCATCGTCAATATATGTGTTATGGTACCACATAACACTTGCTACTCGATACCAATTGGCGGCTCCGGCACCGCTGGCGCCCCCAGTGCCGGGGCCGGGGTACGCTTCCCGGCGCCGCGGCCCGCCGTGTAGGGGGTACGTATTTAACCCGGTGGCAGAAAGCCGCCGATAGGAATGACCACCCTCCACGACCTCGTCGCCGCGGTCGAGGGACGGAGCAAGCGACTCACAGTGTACGCCCCCGCGGGGAAGGCCGCGTTGGCGAACGAACTGGAGGAGTACTTCGAATCCCAGAACGTCGATATCGTCTTCCGCTCGGACGAGGGCACGACGCCCCGTGCCGAGCTCGCCGACGAGGCGGGCGAGCCCCTCGTCGCGGTGGAACTCGAGAGCCTCGAAGCCCTCGTCAGCGGCACCCCCGGCCCTCTCGGGGTCGACCAGCGGCCGTACGCCCCCCTGTTGGCGCATCTGGACGAGACGACGTTCACCTCCTACGACCGCCGGCAGATGGTCCACGCCTCCCGCGAAATCGAGGACCGCGCGTGGCGCGAGCGCGGCGGCCGTCTGCTCGCGGGGTTCCAGTACCTCTCGAACTTCGCGGACCAGGTCGAGGTGTATCGTACCCTCGCGGGCGCAAACATCGACATCGACGTGTACGGCGTCGCGGACGTCGACTCACCCGAGGGGCCGTTCACCATCCACACCGGCGCCGGCATCGACGTGGCGTCGGTGTGGTTCGTTGCCTTCGACGGCGGCAGTCGGGACGAACAGAAGTCCGCGCTCCTCGCGACGGAGCGAAGCGAGGGGTTCTACGGCTTCTGGACGTACGACCCTACTCTCGTTGACGCGGTCATCGCCGTCGTTGACGGCGAGCCGGTCGACCTCGACGCGGTGGCCCGAGCGGGGAAATAAACTTCACCGGCGTTTACTGCGGTTTTGGGTACCTTTTACGCCTCGGGTTCTGAACCGACGGTAGAGACAGATGAAACGTTTTTCCCGTTCAACGTTCGTGATAATTCTCGCCGTTGCGCTGGCGTTCGCACCGATGACGGGCGCCGCGGCCTACGAGGACCCGCGCTTCGAAACCAACACGCCGGAGCCGACGCTGGTACCCGGCGCCACCCAGACCGTGAGCGTGCAGGTCGTTAACGACGCCGAGGACTACGAGGACGTGTCGGAGGTCGCACGCGACGCGAACCTCACCCTCCGTTCCGTCGACGGCATCGACGTGCAGACCGGCAAACAGTTCGTCGGCCCGCTCCGCAACGAGGAGCGACGCACCTTCACCTTCCGGGTCGACGTGGCCGCGAACGTCGCCTCCGGCACGCATGAACTCCCGCTCGAAATCGGCTATCGCCACGACAACGAGTGGAAGACGACGACCGTCGACGTCGAGGTCCGCGTCGACGACCGGGCCCGATTCGAAGTGACCAGCTCCGAGAGCGACACCCAGATCGGCGCCACGGGGCCCGTCTCTCTCACCGTCCGGAACACCGGCAACGAAGCCGTCTACGACGCCACGGTCTCGCTCGCCTCGCAGGCACCCTCGCTGCGATTCGGCTCGGCCGGCTCCGCGACCCGGTTCGTGGGTTCGTGGGCGCCCGGCGAGGAGCGCACCGTCACCTTCGACGCGAGCGTCGGGCCGAACGCCGAACAGCGTGAGTACGCCCTCTCGGCCACCGTGGCGTACGAGGACAGCGACGGCGCGCCCGGGCAGTCGAAGTCGCTCTCGCTGGGCGTGACGCCGCGGGCCGAACAGTCCTTCTCGGTCTCCGACGTGGGGAGTGACATCCGCGTCGGCGCCGAGGGGAACGTGACCGCGACAGTCACCAACGACGGCCCCGACGCCGTCCGGAATCTCGCAATAAACCTCCGCACGAGCAACCCGAACATCCATCCCCTTGAAACCGAGTTCGCCGTCGGGACGCTCGCCGCCGGGGAGTCGGTCGACCTCTCCTACCCCGTCGAGGTCAGCAGCGCCGGCTCGGCCGGCCCGCGGCAGGTCTCCTTCGTCGGGTCCTACGAGACGGCCGACGACGCGGAGGCCGGACAGACCGACTCGCTCGTCGGCCAAGTGTCCGTCGCGCCCGCACGGGACGTCTTCGACGTGACCGCGACGAACAACAGCTTCGCCGCGGGCAGCGGCGGCCAACTCGAACTCGAAGTGACGAACAACGCCGACCACGCCGTCTCCGATGTGAACGCCCAGCTGTTCGTCAGTTCGCCGCTCTCGACGAGTGACGACGAGGCCTTCATCGCCGAGTTGGGCCCTGGCGAGACGAAGCAGATCGTCTTCAGCGTGAGCGCCTCGGGCTCCGCGACGGCGAAGGACTACCCCGTCTCGACGGACTTCCAGTACACCGAACCGGACGGCGACACCAAACTCTCCGATAGCTACCAGCTCGCCGTCGGCGTCACCGAGAGCGAGAGCGGCGGCACGCCCATTGGCCTCATCCTGGGCGCCGTTGCGCTCGTGATCGTCCTGCTCGGCGGGGTCTGGTACTGGCGGCAAGGGTAGATGTCGGTCCACGAACGCGTCGCCCGGGCGCTGGGCGAGACCATCGTCGAGCACCCGGGGCGGGTCGTGCTCGTCTTCCTCGTCGTCACGGGGGTCCTCGCAGTCGGCCTCGGGGGCATCTCCACGGAGGCGGGTACTGACCAGTTCACCCAGAACTCCGACGCGGGCGACGCCCTGGAGGCGGTCAATCAGGAGTTCGGGACCTCCTTTGAGGACGACACCGGTAGCACCCAGCTCATCCAGCGGGACACGAACGTCCTGGGGAAGCCGGCGCTGTTGCGGATGCTCCGCACGCAGGAGACGTTGCGCGAGCGCGACGGGCTTCGGGTGACGAACACCGCAAGCGCCGCGGGTATCGTCGCCCGGACGCTGGACCCGCGGGCGACGACGCTCGAAGCACAGATACGCGCCGTCGAGGGCGCCACGTCCGGGGAAATCGATACCGCAGTCAAGCGCGCCGAGGGGACCCTTTCGGGCCTGCTGAGCAAGGACTTCAACGCGGGGAGCGCCTCGGCGTCCGCGACCATCGCCACCGTCACCCACGCCATCCCCGGCGCGGGCGGCGGCGGCGCCGGCATCAGCGGGTCGAGTCCCCTCCAGTCCGTCCAGAGCGAGTCGGTCCACGTCATCGAGTCCTCCGGGTCGGGCGCCGGCATCTCGGTCTTCGGCTCCGGCATCCTCTCCTCGGAGTTCTCGAACGTCATCCTCGACTCGCTCATTATCGTTACGCCCGCCGCGGCGGGGCTCATCCTGATATTCCTGATATTCTCCTACCAGGACCCGCTCGACCTGATGTTGGGCGTCGTCTCGCTCGTGATGGCCGTCGTCTGGACGTTCGGCTTCATGGGCATCGCGGGCATCTCCTTCACCCAGATGCTGGTGGCGGTTCCACCCCTGCTGTTGGCAGTGGGTATCGACTTCGGCATCCACACCATCAACCGCTACCGCGAGGAGCGCGCCCTGGGCTTCGGCGTCGCCGCCGCGATGGAGGACTCCGTCGAGCAGTTGTTGGTCGCCTTCTTCATCGTCACCGGCACCACCGTGCTCGGGTTCATGGCGAACGTCACCAGCGACCTGGGTCCGATCAAGGACTTCGGCATCGTCGCGGCCATCGGCATCACGTTCACCTTCCTCATCTTCGGGCTGTTCCTGCCGGCGGCGAAAGTCCTCACCGACCGGTTCCGCGAGCGCGCGGGCCTCCCCCGCTTCGGCGGCGACCCGCTGGGCGGCGAGGGCTCCCTTCTGGGGAAGGTCCTCCCCGCCGGGTTGGTGGCCGCGCGAAAGGCACCGTACGTCTTCTTGCTGGTCGTTCTCCTCGTCACGGCGGGCGTCGGGGTGTATGGAACGGGGGTAAACACCACCTTCTCACAGGAGGACTTCCTCCCGCCCGAGGACGTCCCCGATTACTTGGAGGAACTGCCCGAACCGTTCGCGCCGGGCGAGTACACGGCGACGGCGAAGCTGAACTTCCTGGAGGAGAAGTTCGCGACCGCGCAGACCTCCTCCGTGACGATGTACGTCGAGGGGCCAATGAGACGTGATCACGCCTTGGAGGCGATACAGCGGGCGAACCAGAACCCGCCCGACTCGTTCGTCTCGGACGGCCGCGAGGCCCAGTCGAACTCGGTCATCGGCGTCATCGACACGTACGCCGACGCGAACCCCGAGTTCGCGGCGCTGGTCGCGCGCAACGACCTCGACGGTGACGGCGTGCCCGACGACAACTTGGGTGCGGTGTACGACGAGTTGCTGGCGTCGCCCTACGGCGACCAGGCGCGCCAGTACATCGCGGAGGACTACCGCGCGATGAAGGTGGTGTACACCGCCGAGAGCGACGCCACGCAGGGCGAGGTAGCGGCCGACGCCCGCGAACTCGCGGACGACTACCGGCTGAGCGCCACGGCGACCGGCCAGACCATCATCTTCCAGGACGTCTCGGACACCATCTTCAGTTCCTCGGTGACGAGTCTGGCCGTCGCGCTCACCGCAACGGCGCTGTTCCTCGTCTTCATCTACTGGGCGTTCGAGCGCCGGCCCTCTTTGGGCATCGTCAACCTCGCCCCCATCGTCGTCGCGCTCACGCTCATCGCGGGGACGATGCGCTTCTTCGGCGTCCCGTTCAACGTGTTGACGGCGACAGTGCTCTCCATTGCCATCGGGCTCGGCATCGACTACTCCGCGCACGTCGTCCACCGGTTCGCCGACGAGTACGACGGGACGAACACCGACGAGGCGCTCGAAAAGACGGTCAGGGGAACGGGCGGCGCGCTCGCGGGGAGCATGCTCACGACGACGACGGGCATCGGCGTCCTCGTGCTCGCCATCACGCCCATCCTCGGGCAGTTCGGGCTGGTGACCGCCCTCGCCGTCTTCTACTCGTTCCTGACGGCGCTTCTGGTCACGCCCGCCGTCATCGTCGTCTGGGACGACCTCGTCGGCGGTCCGGAGCCCGAGGCTGACCCGGCGAACGCGCCCGCGCCGAACGAGCAAGGCGTGTAAACTACCCTCCCCTACTCGCTCACGGCTGACGCCGTTCGAACGACTTCCTGATTCCACGACGTTGTCAGACCCGTCGAGTCTGACAGCCCGCAGACCGCGAGAAAGGCTGAAATTCTCCCACCGTTCGGTTCTCCGCACACCCCCGAGACGCAGCTCAGCCTCGCCACGAATTAAACTCTATTTGTCTTATCGAAACTCTAGTGGAAACGCTTATGGGTCCCGCGGTGACACCAGATGTTGGCGCGAGACGCACCGCTCCCCCCATATGTGGGGGTTGATGAGCCCGAAGCGCGTAGTGACAACTATGGACTGCCCCGACTGCGGCGACGACCGGACGCGAGTGGTCGACACCGACAGGAACCCCGATACGGTTCGGCGCCGGCGGGAGTGTCGGCGCTGTGGGTTCCGCTTTACGACCTACGAGCGCCCGGAGTGGGGGACGCTTCAGGTGAAGAAACGAAACGGCGACATCGAACCCTTCGACCGCGACAAACTCCGCGCGGGCGTCGAACGGGCGACGGAGAAGCGTCCCGTCGGCGACGAGGCCGTGACGGAACTCGTCGACGGCGTGGCCGAGGAGCTCCGCGAGCGGGACACCCGCATCGTCGCATCGACGCTCATCGGGGACGCCGTCTCCGAGCGCTTACAAGAGCTGGACGGGGTGGCGTACATCCGCTTCGTCTCGGTCTACCGGGCGTTCTCGGACCCCGAGGAGTTCCTGCGCGAACTCGACGCGGTCCTCGACAGGGAACTCAACACCGAATGAGCAACACAGCGATAGCGAGCGACGACGTCGAATCGATACTCGAACGGGCCTGCGAGGGCCACGAGCTACCCGACGACACGGCGGCCTTGGCGAACGAGGCCCGCCGCGACGCCTACGAGGGCGCGAGCGCCGAGGAGGTGTACGAGGCCGTCATCGGGGTGCTGACGGCCAGAATCGAGCGCGACTCGGCGTACAAGACCGTCGCGGCGAACGTCTTCCGCCAGCGCTACTTCCGGGAGGTCACGGGCTCGGACCCGACGGGCTACGAGCGCGATAAGGCCTATCGCGACTCCTTCCGCGAGAACATAGAGCGAATGGTCGAGTTGGACATCCTCGACGAGCAGATGGCCGAGCGCTTCGACCTCGACGTCCTCGCGGACGCCCTCGAACCCGAACGGGACGGGACGTTCGAGTACATGGCCCTTGATACCCTCTACCAGCGCTACTTCCTCAAGACCACCGAGGGAGAGCGCCTCGAACTCCCTCAGTCGTTCTGGATGCGGGTCGCGATGGGCCTCTCACTCGAAGAAGATGACCCCGACGAGCGGGCCACAGAGTTCTACGAGGTCCTCTCGAAACTGGAGTTCACGCCTTCCTCTCCCACGCTGTTCCACAGCGGGACGACCCACGCACAGCTCTCCTCGTGCTATCTGACGACCGTCCCCGACGACCTAGAGGGTATTTTCGACGCGTACAAGTCCCACGCGAAGCTCTCGAAGTGGTCGGGCGGCCTCGGTAACGACTGGACGAACGTGCGCGCGGCGGGCTCCCTGATTTCCTCGACGGGCGTCGAGTCCACTGGGACGGTCCCGTTCCTCCGCATCTCGAACGACGTGACGGCGGCCATCAACCGCTCGGGCAAGCGCCGGGGCGCCGCGGCCGGCTACCTCGAAGCGTGGCACCTTGATTTCCCCGAGTTCATAGACCTCAAACGAAATACGGGCGACGAGCGCCGTCGCACCCCCGATATGAACACCGCGGCGTGGGTGCCCGACCTGTTCATGGAGCGCGTCCAGAACGGGGGGAACTGGACCCTCTTCAGCCCGGACGAGGTTCCGGAGCTCCACGGGACGTACGGCGAGGAGTTCGAGGAACTGTACGAGGACTACGAGAAGAAGGCCGAGAACGGCGATCTCCGCCAGTACGAAACAGTGGACGCCGCCGACCTGTGGCGCAAAACCCTCACCCGACTGTTCGAGACGGGCCACCCATGGATCACGTTCAAGGACCCCTGTAACGTCCGCTCGCCGCAGGACCACGAGGGCGTCGTCCACTCTTCGAACCTCTGTACGGAGATTACGCTGAACACCTCCGAGGACGAACACGCCGTCTGCAATCTGGGGAGCGTGAACCTGGCGACGCACGTCTCAGGAGGGGAACTCGACCGCGAGCGCCTCTCGGAGACCATCGAGACCGCGATGCGGATGCTCGACAACGTCGTCGACCTCTGTTACTACCCCACGGAGGAGGCCGAACGCTCGAATATGCGACACCGGCCGGTCGGGCTCGGCGTGATGGGCTTCCACGACGCGCTCACCGATGCGGGGATTCCCTTCAACAGCGAGCGCGCCGTCGAAACCGCGAACCGCTGGCAGGAGTTTGTCTCCTACCACGCGATTCTGAACTCCTCGAAACTCGCGGAAGAACGGGGCGCGTACCCCTCCTTCGAGGGGTCGAAGTGGGATAGAGACATGTTCCCGCAGGACACTGTCGACCTGCTGGAGGAGGAGCGCGGCCGCGAGGTTCCGACCGACCGCGAGGAGACGCTCGACTGGTTCGAAGTCCGCGAGCACGTCGCGGAACACGGGATGCGCAACTCGAACACGATGGCCATCGCGCCCACCGCGACGGTCTCCACCATCAACGGTACGACACCCTCGATCGAGCCGCGCTACTCCAATCTGTACGTGAAGTCGAACATGAGCGGGGACTTCACGGTGGTAAACGACCGCCTCGTCTCCGATTTGAAGGAGGAGGGCCTCTGGGACGAGGAACTCCGCGACCGGATGAAGTACCACGACGGCTCCGTCCAGGAGATCGATGCCGTCCCCGACGACCTGAAGGAACTCCATCGGGGCGCCTTCGAAATCGACCCGCGCCACCAACTGCGCCTGACCGCCCACCGCGGGACGTGGATCGACCAGTCGGTGAGTCACAACGTCTTCTTCCCGAGCACCGACGGCTCCCTCCTGGACGACGTCTACACCACCGCGTGGGAGTTGGGCGTGAAGACGACCTACTACCTCCGCACGCTCGGCGCGAGCCAGATAGAGAAATCGACGCTCGACATGGATGAGTACGGCAAGACACAACATCGGGGTGCCGCCGACGGCGGTACTGCTCCCAGCGAATCCGACTCGGACTCGGAGCTCTGCGCCGTCGAGGACCCGACCTGCGACGCCTGTCAATAATGCCCGTCATCAACACCGACGCCGAACACGACCCGAACAAGATACTGCCCATCGACTACGAGTGGGCCCGCGACTACTACGAGGCGGGCGTCAACAACAACTGGGTTCCCCAGGAGGTTCCGATGCAGGGGGACGTCCGCCAGTGGAACGGCGACGAACTCAGCGAGGCCGAGAAACAGCTCGTGGAGTGGAACCTCGGCTTCTTCTCCACCGCCGAGTCGCTGACCGCGAACAACATCGTGCTCGCGCTCTACGAGTACGTGACGGCGCCCGAGTGTCGGCAGTACCTCCTCAGACAGGCGTACGAGGAGGCGATTCACACGGACACGTTCATCTACTGCTGTGACTCGCTGGGCTTCGACCCCGAGTACATGTACGGGATGTACGACCGGATTCCCGCCATCGAGGCGAAAGACGAGTTCGTCGTCGACCTCACCCGGACGGTGGACGACCCCGCGTTCACCATCGAGGACGACGACGACCTCCGCGACTTCCTGCGCGACCTGGTGGGCTTCTACGTCATCATGGAGGGCGTCTTCTTCTACGCCGGCTTCGCGATGATGCTCGGGCTTAAACGACAGGAGAAGATGGTCGGCATCGGCCAGCAGTTCGAGTACATCATGCGCGACGAGAGCCTGCACGTCGGCTTCGGCGTCGACCTGGTGAACCAGATCAGAGCGGAGAATCCCGGCGTCTGGACCGACGGCTTCGAGGCCGAGGTTCGGGAGCTGATTACGGAGGCAGTCGAGTTAGAGCAGATGTACGCCCGCGAGGCCTGTCCCGACGAGATTCTCGGGATGAGCGCGGAAGCCTTCGCGGAGTACGTCGAGCACGTCGCGGACCGACGGCTGGGCCAACTCGACATGGACGACGCCTACGGCACGGCCAACCCGTTCCCGTGGATGTCGGAACAAGTGGACCTGAACAAGGAGAAGAACTTCTTCGAGACGCAGGTGACCGAGTACCAGAGCGGCGGGAGCCTCGACTGGTAGGTCCTCCCGCCAACGTAGCATCCGCGAGCGAAGCGAGCGGTTCACCGGACCCGACCGAGGGGAGGGTCCGGCCTTTTGGCATCATCAGAAGCCATGGCTTCTGATTAGCAGTCAGAACGCACGGCGTTCTGACCACATCGACGGGTTTTCGCCGAGTGGTTCCGCAGTGAGCGGAGCGAGCGAGGAAACCCGAGGCGAAAAGAGGTCGTGCTTCGCTTCTCAGTCGAAGCGCTCCCGGAACGCCTCCGTGTCGACGGTGTACTCCCCGATTCTCTCGCCGCCCTCGTACTCGACGACGTCGACTTGGCCGTCCGCGATGCCGACGACTTCGTGTTCGGTTCCGCTGCGCTCGTATCGCTCGCCGACTTCCGGTTCCATACCTTGTGATTCGATATCCCGGTGCATGAAATTACTCCCCGATCGCCGCTTTCACTCACCGTACGCCGACTGGGAACTACCCCTAGGTCGTCACTCGGGGGCGTCCTTCCACTCCCCGATACCCGCGGGGTCGAGATGGACGTGGACGTCGCCGACGCCGTCGAGCGCGCGGACCCGCCCGTTGAGTTCGGTCTCGATGTCGTGGGCCTCCCGGAGGGTGTAGGCGCCGTCGACTTCGGCGTGGAACTCCACCTCCAGTTGCGGCCCGATGTAGTAGATGCGGAGGTCGTGGACGCCCTCGACGGCCTCGTGAGAGCGGATGGCGTCGAGAACGCGCTCCCGTTCGGCGGGGTCGGGCGCGGACCCCACGAGATACTCGGTGTTCTCCTTGGCTATCTCGAAGCCCTGATACCCCACGAGTAGGCTCACCAGCCCCCCCGCGACGGCGTCGAGAACGGGAAACCCGAGGGCGACGCCGAAGACGCCGACGGCGGCGGCCGCGGAGGTGTACACGTCGTTCAGACAGTCCATCGCGAGCGCGCGGAGGGAGGGCGAGTTGAGGTCCTCGTTCACGCGGACCGTGTACCAGTAGACGGCAAGCATGTCCACGATAGCGAAGGCCAGCCCGCCCAGAAGCGCGACGGAGAATGAGACCGTCGACCCCTCGCGGAGGGTGTTCACGGTCTCGTAGAGGAGGTTCCCCGCGAGGACGATGAGGGTCACGCCGACGAAGAGGGCGGTAAAGGCCTCGATGCGCTCGTGACCGTGGGGATGGCTCGCGTCCGGACCGGCGTACGTGAGCCGCCCCCAGATGAGGACGGCCCCGCTCGCCAGCAGGTCCGCGAGGGAGTGCGAGGCGTCCGCAACGAGTGCGAGGCTCCCCGTCGAAACGCCGATGAAGCCCTCCACGAGGATTTTCACGACGTTGCCGAGGACGTTCGCCCACGTCGCGCGGAGGAACGCCCGCTCGTCGGACATGGTTGGAAAGGGAGAGGGAGTGGTTTAGCGGTTGTGCTACACGTAGAGGTAGACGCCGGCCGCGACGGCGGCAACCCCGAGAAGGAAGGCGACGAGCCCCATCGTCTCGGCGGTCTTTCGCGGGTCGTCGAACGACGCCGGGTTGAAGAAGGGGACGATCGCGACGGCGTGCTGGAAGCGCAGGAGGTAGCCCGCGCCGAACAGCAACGCGCCGACGACGAGGCCGACAGCGAGATGTATCAGCGCCATACCTGCTCTCCGAGCGCGGGGGTGTTTATCGCTTCGGAACGCTTTGGCTTCAAACGCTTCGGCGGTAGTTTTTTGTTCGGCGCTGCGCTTGAAATCAGGTGATGACTGACAGGGGCGACGGCGTTCGCGTCTCGTTCGAGGGTGGTACGGACGGCGTGGAAGTCTTCGACCCCATCGAACGTCACCGCTGTACCCTCGGCACGGCGAGCGAAGTGGCCCCCGAACCCGCGTCGCCCGAACCGTTTTCGGTTCCGGTCGACCGCGCCGTTTCCGTCCGAACGGACGCCGTGACGCTCCCGAACGTCCTCGCGACGTACGTCCGCGACGGCGACGCGACCCTTGTCGGGCAGGCCGAACACGAAAGCGAGGTCTCGCTTCCCGAGGGCGAGTACACCGTCGAGTTGACGACCTCGGTCAAAACGTACCTCTACGTCGAGGCACCCGTGACCGTCACCGCCGCGGACGGCGGTCGCCGCGTCGAGTTCGGCGCCGAGACGGAGGTGCTGGTGGGCGCACGCTCGCGACACGGCAACCCCGCGGCGACGATTACGACGACTGACGACCCCCGCGATTTGATGACGGCCGTCTCAGCGCTGGGGTCGGCGCTCAAAACCACGTCGCCCGAACGGGCCTACCCGACTCTCAGGGGCCACCCGCCCATCATCGAGCGCGGCGAGGAACTCCACGTTCCCGAGGGCATCGAGCGCCCCGAGACGGGCGTATGCATCGAAATCCCGCCGGAGCGGCGCTACGTCTATCCGGTGGCGTCGCTGGCGTACTATCTCGGTGCCGAGGTCGTGCCGGGGGAGGCGCCGAAAATCGCCACCGAGGACGGGTTCGAACACCGCCTCGACGGCCCTCCCGGCTACGAGACGCGGGTCGCCAGGGCGCTCAAGCGTTGCTTCCTCCTCGACTGCGTGGTTCGTACGGAGGGGCTCTACACCGTCGACCTCCACGAGCGGGACGCCGTCGAGTCCGCGACGGGTATCGACCCCGAGGCGCTGTACGATGCGCCCCTCGCCGAGCGGCTGGCCACCTATCTGGACGTCCCGTGGGACGCCGTCGCGGACCACGTCCCGGAGTGGAAGCTCACGACGCATCTCGAACCCACGGCCGAGAACGCCGAGATGCTCCCCTTCCTCGTAGACGACCTCGCCGTCATCCGCGCCCCGAGCAGAGCGTCCAGCGCGGCGAGCGCGGGTTCCCAGCGGGCGGCCTTGGACGAGTTCATGCGCGAGGGGTCGTTCACCCGCTCGGCCGGCGAACTGGAGAGCACGCCGGACACGGTGACCCCCGCCGAGACCGACTCCCTGGAGAGCGCGTGGGCGGGCGAGGGTGTGCCGGCCGGCGCCAGCAAACCGACGGTCGCGGCCTTCAAGAACCGACTGAAGCGCGAGCCCGCGGAGGGGGACGCCGAAATCGCCCTCGTGTGCAACGACGCCGCGATGGGCGACGAGCGCGACGCCGTCGAGGAAGTGTACGGCGCCCGCGAGGACCTCCCCCTCTCGGTGTCCGTCCACCGGAACCTGACGACCGACGAACTGCGCGAGACGCTCGCACAGTCGAACGACTTCCTCCACTACATCGGCCACATCGACGAGCGCGGTTTCGAGTGTTCGGATGGGGTACTGGACGCGGCGACGCTGACGGAGGTCGGCGTGGGCGCCTTCCTCCTGAACGCCTGCCAGTCCTACGAGCAGGGCACCGCGCTCATCGAGGCCGGCGCCATCGGCGGCGTCGTCACGCTTCAAGAGGTCGTCAACGAGGGCGCCGTCGAGGTCGGCTGTACCTTCGCGCGCCTGCTGAACCGCGGCTTCCCGCTCCGTGCGGCGCTCGATTTGGCCGGCGACGAGAGCGTCATCGGACACCAGTACGCCGTGTTGGGTGACGGCGGGCTCTCGATAGCGCAGGCGGAGAGCGGGACGCCGTTGGTGTACGAATTGGATGCAGGTGGAGAGGAATACTCGCTCACCATCCGGTCTTTTCCGACTAGTGACCGAGGTATCGGAAGCGTAATCATTCCCTTCCTTTCGGACAATGACCAGTATTTCCTTAGTTCGGGCACTTTGAACCAGTTCGACGTCTCTGAGCCGGAACTATCGGAATTACTCGACCGGGAGAACGTGCCGGTTGTGGTCAACGGCGAACTAAACTGGGCGCACGATCTTACGCTTCCGATACAGTAGCGGGATTCTGGCTCACGGGCCGGAGAGAGTGGATGCTGCCGCCGCTACACCGTTGCCCGCTTGCGTGAGCAACAGCAGCATCGTGAACAGGACGCCGGCCATTTTCGGGTGCTCCGCCACGTAGGACGCGATTTCGGAATCGGACATTGCATTCAACGCAAGTGCAGGTGAAATAATCAATTTTTCTGATAGTTTCTGACTTGAAAGGATTGGAACAAAGTTGCAGGCTCCGGTGAGATGAATAAAACCCGGGGACAGCGCGTTTCCGTCGTTCAGTCCCGGACAAAACCGTTCTTGAACGCGATCCAGCCGAGCACGCTGATGAAGAGGATAGGCGGGAAGATGGCGAACCCCCAGAGGGGTTTGAGGCCCATCCCGAGGATGAGAATCACGTCCGCGACGCCCAGGAGGAGGAACGGGAGGATGGCGAGGGCCGCGCGCCGGCGGTTCACCGTGGACTCTGGCGGCTCCATACCGCAACTCGGGAGCGTTCGGTGAAAAGCGCCGCGCTCCGCGCACGGTTCGCGGTCAGCGCGGCTCCCGGAGCGCCAGCGCGGCGGCGCCGGCGAAGAAGGCGAGCCCGGCGCCGAGGAGGAAGGTGGTGGACCACGAACTCGCCGAGACGAGCCAGCCCGCGAACGCGCCGCCGAAGACGCCGCCCCAGATCTTCCCGGAGTAGAGCAGGGCGTTGTTCGCGGAAGAGTACGGCGTTCCGTAGTAGTCCACCACGAGCGCGGGGAAGAGCGCGTAGAGAGGGCTCCAGAAGAACGTCGCCACGAAGACGGCGGCGACGAAGGCGGCGCTCAATCCTTGGAGACCGGCCCAGAGCGCCCCCACCAGCCCGATGCCGCAGACGGCGAAGGTCCCCGCGATGGCGTAGCGACGCTCGAAGCGGTCGGAGACGCCCCCGACAACGAGTCGCCCGACGCCACCCGCGAGGGGGAGGACGACCGCCGAGAGGGTGGCGGTACCCGCCGAGAGGCCGAGGGCCGCCGCGAACTGGACGACCTTCGCCGTGAGGAGTAACCCGGCGCCGGAGCCAGCGACGAAGGCGGCGTACATCAGCCAGAACTGCCAGGTCCGCAGGGTTTCGCGGGGCGTGTAGGTTCTACCCTCGCGTTCGTGGCTCTCGCCGCTCTCCCCGCCCGTCTCGAATCCCTCCGGGGGGTCACGGAGGAAGAAAGCACCCAGGATGACGACGATGCCGATGAGTACCCCCATCGGACGGAGCACGTCGGCGTAGGCGCCGGGCGCAGCGTTGGCGCGGACGAAGGGGACGAAGGCGGCGGACCCCGCGGCGAAGGCCATCGTCCCGACGCCCGCGGTCAGCCCGCGCCGGTCGGGAAACCACTTCAGCGCGGTGTTCACCGCGACGGTGTAGACGATTCCCACGCCGACGGCGCCCAGCGAGTAGCAGAGGTAGACTTGCCAGACCTCGTTCGCGTACGCGAGCGCGACGTAGCCACCGCCGGCGAGGAAGCCGGCGAGCGCGGTGATACTGCGGGGGCCGTGGTCGTCGCGAAACCTGCCTACTGGATACTGCGAGCCGGCCTGAAAGACGACGAAGAGGGTGAAGACGAGGCCGATAGCGGGGAGGGGGACGCCCAGCGACTCCGCGATGGGAGTCTCGATGGCCGTCCAGACGTACTGATAGGGGCTGACGACGGCCATCATCGCGGCCGCGGCGAGGACCAGCCACCAGCGGGAATGGCCGAGATGGTCGCGTGCGCGCTCGGCGGCGCTCATGTCACGTCTCGGTCGTGGGGTCCACAAGTCGGTTGCGGAACGGACAGACCGAAGGGCCCGGAGGACCGAACGCCCGTATGGACCGCATTCCGAGCGACAACCCCGCCGTGACGACGCTCGATGCGACCCTCGAACGACAGGGTCGCCTCGACCGCCCGAAGGTCGTCGTCGAGGGGACGGACGCGCTGCCGACTGAGGACGTTTTCCGGCTCTATCTGGACGGCGACGAGTACCGGATCTACCCGACGGAGAAGGGCGACGCCGTCGAAATCGACGGCGCCTACGACACCCCCGACGAGGCTCGCGACCCGCGGGACGCCGAGAACCGCCTCGTGGAGTGGATGGAGAAGAAGGGACTGGACTACGGCCGGACCGTTCATCTGGACGTCATCGAGTCGGGCTTCGCCTACGGCCTGCGCGCGCCGGGCGAGCGTGTCGTGTATCCGGCGGTCGAGAAGCCCGAGGAGTCGCTTTCGAGCATCGCGGAGGGGTTGGACGGGTAGCGGGCGGTCGGGGGCGTGGTCGGGCGCTGCGGTTCTCAGAGACCGGCCGTCACGAAGGCAGTGACGACGAAGAGCGCCACCACAGCGAGGAACGCACAGACGGCCGCGGAAACGGGACTGCGACGCCGGAGCTTCCCCGCGGCGGCGTACGGAACCGTGAGCGCGACGACGTTCCCGCCGAACAGCGCGAGGTCACGGATGAGGTCGGCCCCGGGGCCGGTGTCGGCGGGCGGCGAACTCATCGACGCGAGACCGGCGAGGAAAGTCATGACGACGAGGCTCGCCAGGCCCCACAGCCCGAGCGCGGCGATTTCGAACCACTTGTAGCGCCGGGCGAATCGTACGTAGGCTGTCACGGCAATCGTCGTCGGGAACGCCCACAGAACGAAGAGGTCGAACCCCGCGATTTTGAACAGGGCGCCGGGTCGGTTGAGAACGGTCAGGAGAACGCCGAGGGCGACGAGTCCGACGAGGAGGGCGTCCAGCCTCGTATCGGCTTTCTCGGGGAGGGCTTCCATACGAAAACTGTCTGTTCCCCGCTGTATGATAAGTGTTCTTCCGCCTCAGGGTTCGAGCGAGACGAACCCCAGTCCTTCCTCCTCCAACACCGTGCGGGCGCCCTCCGTTATCGAGGGGGCGACGAGGATTCCCCGCACGTCCTCGGTGCCCGCCCGTTCAAGGGCGTCGACGTAGCGGCGGAGTTGTCCCGCCGCCGTCGGTCCCACGCGGCGGCGTTTGAGTTCGACGACGGTTCGGACGCCGTCCGTATCGGTTCCGACGATGTCCGCCGCGCCGGCGTCGGTGGCGTACTCCGTTTCCTCGGGTGTGAAGCCGTCCTCGATGAGTTCCGGCTTGTCGAGGATTCGCTGGCGCAGGTCCTCCTCCGTCCCCGAGAGTTCCAGTTCCTCGACGTCCTCCATCCCGTAGACGACGACCGCGTCGACGCGCTGGAAGCCGATCTCGACGCGCTCGTCGGGGTTCTCCCGCACGCTCGTGAGCGCGAGCGACCCGTTCCGCAGCGAGGCGGCGTGCTCGCAGCCCGGCGGTTGCCAGTTTACGGGCGTGCGCTGTTCGTTTGTGTGCACGAGGAGGGTACCGTCGGGCTTGCAGACGACCATCCGGTCGCCCGGACCGAGATAGCTCGTCGCCCGCCCCTCGTAGTCCACTTCGCAGCGACCGAACACCGTCACGACGGACGCCGATTCGAGGCCGTCCGCGACGGCGTCCCGGGCGGTCTCGGGGGCGGGGTCGCCGAGCGTTCGCGTCCGAGTCATGGATAGAGGGGAGTGGAAGGACGGATAAAAGCGGCCCGACACGTCCGCAACGGTTATATGTGTGCTAGACATTCACCCGAATTCAGCGACAAGTTTAAATGGGTGACGGTATTACAATAGGGTAGGACGAGAGCGGGACGGGATGTTTATATCTTTCCCGTCTCCGCCGGTTCAACACCTATCATGAGCGACACTACAATCCGAACGTACGAGACGAGCGAGGTCGAGACACCCGAAAGCGAGACGCGGGAGGACGCGACCACCTGCCCCGAGTGCGGCGGCAACGTCGTCGCCGACGAGGAGCGCGGCGAGTCGGTCTGTGCGGAGTGTGGCCTCGTCGTCGAGGAGGGAACCATCGACCGCGGGCCGGAGTGGCGCGCGTTCGACGCCGCCGAGAAGGACAGCAAGTCCCGCGTGGGCGCCCCCACGACGAAGATGATGCACGACGACGGGCTCTCCACGAACATCGGCTGGCAGGACAAGGACGCCTACGGGAACTCCCTCTCGAGCCGCCAGCGCCGCAAGATGCAGCGCCTGCGCACCTGGAACGAGCGCTTCCGCACCCGAAATTCCAAGGAGCGCAATCTCAAGCAGGCCCTCGGCGAAATCGACCGCATGGCGTCGGCGCTCGGCCTCCCCGAGGAAGTGCGCGAGACGGCGTCGGTCATCTACCGCCGCGCGCTCGACGAGGACCTCCTACCCGGACGGTCCATCGAGGGCGTCGCCACCGCCTCCCTCTACGCCGCCGCCCGGCAGATGCGGACGCCCCGCTCCATCGACGAGGTGGCCAACGTGAGCCGCATCGACGACATGGAGTTCAAGCGGACCTACCGATACATCGTCCGCGAACTCGGCCTGGAGGTCCAGCCCGCGGACCCCGTGCAGTACGTCCCCCGCTTCGCGAGCGAACTCGACCTCTCGGACGCCGTCGAGCGCCGGGCGCGCGAACTGCTCCAGAACGCCCAGGAGACGGGCGTCACGAGCGGGAAGTCCCCTGTGGGACTCGCGGCGGCCGCCATCTACGCGGCGGCCCTCCTCACCAACGAGAAGGTCACCCAGTCGGATGTCAGCGCCGTGACCGACGTGAGCGAGGTCACCATCCGCAACCGCTACCAGGAGCTTCTGGAAGTCGCGGAAACGGCGGCCTAACTCGGATTTTTCGCTGTCCCTTTCGTTGTCCCGACCGCCGAGCCGCGGGAATCCGTTGCGTTTTAAGGGAGTCGGGGTGAATCCCGGAGCATGACACGCTCCGAGGACACGGACGCCGCGACCCGGCGGGGGTTCCTCCGCTCCGCGACGGCGGGCGCCGCCGCAGTTTCGGCGGGCGTCGCCGGCGCCAGCGCGAGCGCGGCCGCCCAGAGCGAGAACGAGACGACCGGCCCCATGGGCAACGAGACCGGCGAGGACAACGAGACGGGCGGCCACTCGGAGGAAGGCGGCCACTCGGAAGAGGGCGGCCAGTTCGTCCTCACCGACAGCATCCTGATGATGGTCGGGTTCATCGTCGTCGGAGTCCTTTCGCCCATCGCCTTCGCGGTGTTCCTCGCGCGCAACTACCGCGGGGACTCCCCCGAGTAGGTGCCGGGCACCTACGTCCTGTTCCTCGAACGTGCCACGAGCGGTGCCATCACCGTCGGCGCGCTCGGCACCCACACGTTCGGCGCCGGTTGGTACGCCTACGTCGGCTCCGCCTTCGGTCCCGGCGGCTTCGCTAGGGTGGAACGCCACCGCCGGAGCGCCGCGGGCGGGACGGACCCCCACTGGCACATCGATTTCTTACTGGGGGATTCGGGGACCCGCCTCGACTCGGTCGTCGCCGCCGAAACCGACGCCGAGTGTGCCGTCTCGCGCGCGCTCCCCGAGGGGCCGGTCCCGGGCTTCGGCGCGTCGGACTGTTCCTGTTCGACGCATCTCGCCGTCGCCCCCGAGCGCGGGCCGCTCCTCGATGCCGCGGGCGACGCCTTGCGCGCCTCCCTACGCGAGGACCGCGAGCGCGCCGACGGCGCCGACGAGTAGGAGCCACCCCACGAAGTTCCACCACGGCACGCCCCGGAAGCGCGGCTCCGAGAACGGCGAGGGTGGGTAGGACCAGCGCCCCTCGCGGACGCCTTCCGGGTCCACGGCCGCGTCGAACATCGTCGCGGCGACGGCGGCGAGCGCCGCCGCCTCGAGGGTGAGCCCGGCGACGAGCGCGGCGGCCCGCAGGAAGACATAGACCACCGCGGGCCACGCCGCGAGGACGGGGAGCGGAACGCCCGCGACTCGCGGCCCGGTGTGGTGCTCCAGGAGCCCCGCCCGGACGAACACCGCCTCGGCGGGGAAGGTCAGCGCGATTCCCCCGAGAAAGACCGCGAGCGTCGCCGCCGGCTCCCACGTCAGGACGGCGTGGCCGAGCGCGAGCGCGAAGAGGAGGTAGCCCGAACGTTCCATCACCCCGTGTTTTGCATCCCCGCCGCGATGCCCTTTACGGTTAAGCGGAGCGTGCGCTCCTCGCGCTCGTCTCTGTCCTCGCGGGCCAACAGCCGAACCTGGAGGTGGGTGAGGGGGTCGACGTACGGGTTCCGGCGTTCGAGGCTCTCGCGGAGCCACTCGGCGTCCAGCAGGTAGTCACGCCCCGATATCTCGCGGACGAGGTCGGCGCCGCGTTCGTACTCCGCCTCGATGACGGGGAAGAACCGCTCGCGGAGATCGTCGCCGGCGAGATCAGCGTAGGCGGCGGCGACGTCCATGTCCGTCTCCGCGAGCGCGACGCCCGCCCGGTCGAGCGTCGTCCGGAAGAAGGGCCACTCGGCGTACATCTCGCGGAGGGTGTCGAGGTCGCCGCCATCGTCGAGATACGCGTCGATGCCCGTCGCAAGCGCGTACCACCCCGGGAGAATACACCGCGACTGGGTCCACGAGAACACCCACGGAATCGCGCGCAGGTCCTCGACGGAGCGCTCCCCGGAGCGGGAGGCCGGCCGCGACCCGAGGTTGAGTTCCTCGATGACGGTGATGGGCGTTGCGCGCTCGAAGTAGCTGACGAACCCCTCGCTCTCCAGGAGGTCGCGGTACGCCGCCCGGGCGGCGTCGGCCATCGTATCCATCGCGTCGGCCCACTCGTCAGGCACGTCGCCGTCGCCGCCGGTCGCGGCGTCGTATCGCGCCCGGACCTGTGCGTCGAGGGTCTGTTCGAGGTCGCGCTCCGCGATGCGGGGGTTGGCGTACTTCTCGGCGATGGACTCCCCCTGGACGGTGAACTTGATTTCGCCCGTCACCGTCTCGCGGGGGAGCGCCAGCATCGCCCGGTTGGTCGGCCCGCCGCCGCGGGAGATGGAGCCGCCGCGCCCGTGAAAGAGCCGGAGTTCGACGCCGTGGTCGTCCGTAATCGAGGCCAACCGGCGCTGGTTCTCGTAGAGCGACCAGTTCGCCGCGAGGAAGCCGTTCTCCTTGTTCGAGTCCGAGTAGCCCAACATCACCTCCTGCACGCCGTCGCGGGCGTCCAGAGACGCCCGGTAGGCCTCGTTCTCGAAGAGGGTCCCCATGATGCGCTCGGCGCCGGAGAGCGCCGACTCGGTCTCCAGGAGGGGGACCACGTCCAGGCCCGCGTACCCGGGGAGGTCGACGACGCCGGCCTGGTCCGCGAGGAACAGGACCTCCATAACGTGGGAGGGCTCCTCCGTCATCGAGATGCAGTAGGTGTCGATGGCTTCGGGGCCGAACTCGCGGTGCCAGTCGGCGAGGGCGTCGAATCGCCCGCAGACGCGGTTGGTGACGTCCGAGACGGCCTCGGCCTCCGCGAGCGCGCCCACATCCAGAATCGGGTCGTCGTCGAGTATCGCCTCGGTGAGCACGTCGACCCGCTCGCGCTCGCTCATGTCGGCGTAGTCGATGCCCGCTTCCGCGAGCGCTCCCGAGACGGCCTCGGTGTGGTTCTCGCGGTGGTCGCGCAGGTCGAGGGCCGCCAGCGCGAAGCCGAAGGTCTCGATCTCCCGGCACAGCGGGTCGATGTGCTCGGCGGCGACCCCCCCGGCGCCGTTCGCCCGGAGGCTCTCGCCGATGGCTTCGGCGTCGGCCAAGAGGTCGTCCGGGCCGTCGTACCCCTCGGGTCGCACGTCTGTCACCCTGTCGAGGCGCTCGCGCATCAGCGCCAGTGCCTGTCGGTACGGCTCGCCCGGGTAGCGCTCCGCGGCGGCGTCGGCCACGTCGGGTAGGCGTTCGCGGTTGGCCCGGAAGGCGGACTCGAACGTCCCGCCGGTGTCGATGCGGCTCTCATGCTGGCTGAGCACCCCCGAGAACGCCTCGAGTCGCTCCCGGTAGTTCGAGAGCGCGACATCGCGCTGGCGCTCGAGCGTCTCGGTCGTCACGTCCGGGGTGACGTAGGGGTTGCCGTCCCGGTCGGAGCCGGCCCACGAGCGGAACTCGAAGAGTTGGGGCACCGTGACGTCGTCGTAGCCGGCGTCCGCGAGCGCCGACTCCACCTCGGCGTACGTCTCGCCGATGACGTCGAAGAGCGTGTGCTCTAGGTACCACTGGACGTTCCGGGCCTCGTCGAGGGGCTCGGGCTGGCGCACCCGGAGCTGTTCGGTGTCCCAGAGGGTGTTGACCTCCGATTCGAGGGCCGACTGGACCCGCTCGCGCTCGCTCGCCGTGAGCCGGCGTTCGTCGAGTTCGGCGATGGCGTCGGCGATACGCCGGAGCTTCGCCTTCACCGTCTTGCGCCGGGCTTCGGTCGGGTGCGCGGTGAACGTCGGCTGAATCAACACGTCGTCAAGCACGGACTGGACGGTTTCGGCGTCGGCGCCCTGCTCGGCCAGGGTTTCGACGGTCGCCGCGGCGCTCTCCGGGAGCGTGCCCGCCTCGCTCCCGCGGCGGAGCGCCCGGACCCGCTCACGCTCCTCCGCGAGGTTCACCAACTCGAAGTAGGCCGTGAACGCCCGCGCGACGACGGCGCTCGTCTCGGGGTCGATCGATTCGAGGGCGTCGAGCATCTCGTCCCGGTCGGCGTCGCCGCGCCGGGCGGCGATGGCGGCCTCCCGGAGCTCCTCGACGGTTTCGAACGCCGCCGTGGACTCGCGGGTCGCGATGACGTCCCCGAGGAGTTCGCCCAGCTCGCGGACGTCCTCGCGCACACTCCTGTTATGTAATTCCATACCATTCATTCTCCGCGGGAACACAAAAAGACTCGGACACGAGTAAAAAATACTTCACACGGGACAGCCGCTTCTTTAGGGCCGTGGCGCGTATCGACCCCATGCGAATCGCCGTACTCGGGGGTGGCGCGATGGGGACGCTGTTCGCCGGGGTCCTGCGGGCGGGCGGTAACGACGTGACGCTCATCGACCGCGACCCGGAAACCGTGGCGGCCGCCGAGGCGGGACTCCGCGTCGAGGGCGAAACCGAACTCGACGTGCGGGTCCCGGCGACGACGGACTCGGAATCAGTCGATGCGAACGTGGTGTTCCTCTTCGTGAAGGCCCACGACACCGGCGTCGCGCTCGAATCCGCCGGGAGCCTTCTCGACTCGGCGGCGGTCTGTACCCTCCAGAACGGCCTCGGCAACCCCGAGACGGTCGCCTCCTTCGTCCCCGAGGAACGGGTGTACGCGGGCACGACGGCCCACGGTGCGACCGAGGTAGGGCCTGCACACGTCCGTCACGCCGGAGCGGGGAAAACCACGATGGGCCGGTACTTCACGTCCGACGGCGGCCTCGCGAAGCGCATCGCCGCCCGCCTCTCCGCGGCGGGCCTCGAAACCGAGTTCACCCGAACCCCCGAGGAAGCGATCTGGGAGAAGGCGCTCGTCAACGCGGGCATCAACGCGCCGACGGCGCTCGCGCGGGTTGAGAACGGCGCGCTCGACGGCGGCGCGGGCGAACGGCTTCTCCGGCGCGCGGTCGAGGAGGGGGCAGCTGTCGCCCGCGCCGCGGGCCGCTCGCCCCCGGAGGACATCGCCGAGCGCGCGCTCGACGTCGCCCGATCGACGGGGTCGAACGTCTCCTCGATGCGCGCGGACGCCGAAGCGGGGCGGGAAACCGAAGTCGAGGCGCTCAACGGCGAACTCGTCCGTCGCGGGGAAGAGTGGGGTATCGACACGCCCGTCAACCGGACGCTCTCGGACCTCCTCAGGCTCGCCTACCGGGGACAGTCGTAGGTGTCCCGGACGGTGTCGGCGAGCAGGGAGTCGTAGCCGAAGACGATGTAGACGAGCACGAACTCCTCGTCGGCGGGTCGCATCACGAACACCTCGTAGGGCTCGGGCTTCTCGACCCGTTCGAGGAGGGGGTCGAGTGGGCGGGTACACTCCTGAAACTCGCTGAACACGTCGCGCACGCCCGGCTGCTTGGCGAAAGTGTAGACCGCCCCCACGGGCTCGCCGTCGGTGGAATAGGTCACGTCGGCGTTCATCGCGGCTCCCTCGCGACGGGCCTCCTGCCACGCCTGCTGGGCGGCCTCGAAGACGCCGGTGACGCCGGCGACGAACTCGACTCTGGTTTCGGTCTCGACCTCCAACGCGGCGAAGCGCGCCGTTCCGTCCTCCCATTCGAGGGTCGCCCGGACGCGGTTGCCGGCGCGGAGCGCGTCGACGGCCTCCGCGAGGTCGCCCTCGTATCCCGAGCGTTCGACGGCGGTCGGCTCGTAGTCCTCGCCGTCGAGCGGCACGAGGAGCGCGCGCTCGGGGTCGTGTGGGTCCTCGTAGGCGCGAAAGGTGCCCTCTGTCGTCGGGCGCATACGGAGCGTAGGAAACGGCCCCCGAAAAGCCCTTTTATATGGCGATACCTGCCAACCGCCCGCCGACGACGGCGACCGCGGCGGTGGAGAACGCCCCCAGTCCTAGGAGGGTCCAGTTGGCGACGGTGCTGTCCGCCGTCGCGAGCGAGAGAGTGTACTCGTAGCCCGTGAGCGGCCAGAACACGGCGACGCCCGCGGGGGTTATCACGTCCGCGAGCAGGTGTGCGACGATGCTCAGCACCCCGACGCCGGCCGCGAACGCCGCGAGCGTCGGGTCGCCGCGCGCGACCCACACGCCCCCGCCGAGTACGCCGCCGACGGCCAGCGCGAACCAAATCGTATGCGTGACGCCGCGGTGGGTGAGGAAGGGCACGCGCAGGTCGTAGTCGGGGAGGCGGGTGAGCGCGAGCGCCCCCGCACCCCCGAGAACGGCGAACGACGGGCGGCCCACGAACAGCAGCGCGAACCCGACGGGCGCCCAGAGGAGCAACGCGGCGCCGTAGTGGCCTGTGCGATACATTACTCCGCGAACGCGACCAGCGCGAGACCGACCAGCGCGATGGCGACGTAGGCCGGGTGGGACGCGGCGTACGCGCCCAACTCGCCGGCGGCGCCGCCGATCTCCCCGGCGGCGAGCGCGTCGGGCCACGCCGCGCTCGTCGTCAGCGTCCATCCCGTGAGGTGTGCCGTACCCGTGAGCGTACCGAGCGCGCCGACGACCTTCCCCGTCGACGCGGCGAGCGGGTCGAGTAACCGACCGACCAGTGACCGACTAAATCCCATACGCCATCCTTTCGCGGGCGCCGCCAAATAGCCGACGGACGAAAGGGCTACGGCGCGGGGCTTACAGGAAATCCTATGAACCGATTCGCCCGCCGGCACGCAGCCTGTCGCGAGCGCCTCGACGAGGCGGGGGCGGACGCCCTCGTCGCCGTTCCGGGGCCGAACGCCCGGTATCTGAGCGGCTACGAGGGAGGACAGAGCGAGCGCGCCTGCTATCTCCTCGTCCCCGTCGACGGCGAGGCGGCGTTCGTCGCGCCGGAACTGGCGGCCCGCCCGCTTCGCGAAACCGACCTCGACCTGCACACGTACGCCGACGGCGAGGACCCGGCGCCCCTCATCCGTCGGGTCGCCCGCGAGCGGGGCTTTGACTCGGGGACCGTCCTCGTGGACCCGACGATGCGGGCCCGCTCCGTCCTCGCGCTCGGGGAAGCGCTCCCGGCCGTCGCGCTGGAGTCGGGCGAAGGCCCCCTCTCGGACCTTCGGGTCCGCAAGGACAGCGCCGAACTCAACGCGCTCCGGGAGGCGGCCGACATCGCCGACGCGGTCGCCCGCGACGTTCGGGAAATGGACCCGACCGGCCGCACGGAGCGCGTCCTCGCTCGGGAAATCCAGCGGACCCTCGCCGAGCGGGACGGCGAGGGCCTCCCCTTCGAGGTCATCGTCGCTGCAGGCGCGAACGCCGGGGACCCGCACCACCACCCCGACGACACCGAAATCCGGGCCGGGGACCCCGTAGTTCTGGACTTCGGCACCGAAATCGAGGGGTATCCGAGCGACCAGACTCGCACGGTCGTCTTCGAGGGAGAGCCCCCGGCGGCGTTCGAGGAGGCCTTCGACGCCGTCCGCGACGCGCAGGACGCCGCCGTCGCCGCCGTCGAACCGGGCGTCACGGCGGGCGACATCGACGCGGCCGCGCGCTCGGTCATCGAGGCGTGCGGCTACGGCGACGCTTTTGTCCACCGGACGGGCCACGGCGTCGGGTTGGACATCCACGAGGCGCCCTACATCGTCTCGGGGAGCGAGCAGGAATTGAAAGAAGGAATGGTGTTTTCGGTGGAACCCGGCGTCTACACGGACGATTTCGGCGTCCGCATCGAGGACTTAGTCGTCGTGACCGAGGCGGGCTGTGAGCGGCTGAACAGTTCTCCCAGGGGGTGGCGGCTCTAGGCAAAGCGGAGTGTCGCGTCGGGCGCCGTCTCGGATACGGAACCCCGCGGCCCCGCGAACCGAGGGCAACCTTTCTAACGCCCGCTTTCCTTCCTCCGGTATGACGAACCTCCTCGATACGTTCATCGAGAACCGCTACCGAGTCCACCCGAACCACGCGAACAGCCACGAGACCGTCCACGGGGGCAACGTGATGAAGTGGATGGACATGGCCGGCGCGCTCTCCGCCACCCGCCACGCGCACACCGAATGTGTCACCGCGAGCATCGACCAGATGGACTTCCACCGACCGGTTCCGGTGGGCGATACGGTGCTCATCCGCTCGTACGTCTACGACGTGGGGCGGACGAGTATTCGGGTCCGCCTGCAGGCGTTCCGGGAGAACCCCCGCACAGGCGAACAGGAGCGGACCACCGAGTCCCGCTTCGTCTTCGTCGCCGTCGACGAGAGCGGAAGCCCCGTCGAAGTCAGCGAGTTGGACGTGGAGAGCGAGCGTGGGCAGCGCCTGCGCCAGGAGGCCATCGACGCCCAGAACGGCGAATGAGCGGGCGACGGCCGCTCGCGGTTGACATCGACGGCACCCTCTCCCGGTCGGACTCCTCCATTTCGGGCGCGGCCATCGACGCGCTGCGGGCGTACGACGCGCCAGTCGTCATCGCGACGGGGAAGTCGTTTCCCTACCCGGTGGCGCTGGCGCAGTTCGTCGGCATCGAACCCAACGTCATCACGGAGAACGGCGGCGTCGCCCACGCCCGCGACGCGGTGTACGTGGCGGGCGAGCGCTCGGGCGTCGACGCCTTCCGCGCGGAGTTCGAGCGCCGCGGCGGGTCGATGGGATGGGGCGGCGCGGACCTGGTGAACCGCTGGCGCGAGACCGAACTCGCCATCGACCGAGAGCAGTCCAAGGAACTCGTCGAGGAGGTCGCCGCCGAACACGGCCTTGACGTGGTGGATACGGGCTTCGCCTACCACGTGAAGGACGCGGCCGTGAGCAAGGGCCGCGCCCTGCGAGAGTCGGTCGCTCCGGCGCTCGGCTTGGAGGCCTCCGAGTTCCTCGCCGTCGGGGACTCCGCCAACGACGTCGAACTGTTCGAGGCGGCGGGTGAGGCCGTCGCGGTGGCGAACGCCGACCGGCACGCGAAGGCGGCCGCCGACCGAGTAACCGAAAAATCGAACGCCGACGGCTTCCTCGAAGCGGTCGGGCTGTAGGCTTTTTGTGACGGGGGACGCAGGGGGCGCTATGGAACCGGAGGCGGCCGAGAGTCCCGGGGACGTGCTCCGCGCGGAGCTCCCGGAGCTGTTCGGCCCCGTCATCGTGGACGACCGGGTCCGCCCCGTTCGGGTGTACGCGCTCTACTCGGACCGCGTGCCGTCGCCCGCGTCCTACGCGGAGTTCGAGGTCGAGGACGAGCCCGTCCCCGCCATCATCCACAACTTCCGCTACTACGAGGACGGGATGCGCCGCTGGGACGTGGACGCGGTTGACCTGCTCGTCCTCGACGAACTCCACGAACTCACCCACTGGGCGATGACCGAGGCGGAACGCGAGCGCTTCGACCGGAAGGCGCGTCGCCGGGGACGCGGCGACGGCTACTGGCTCAACCGGCCGCTTCTCGATATCGTCGGCTGGATCTCCGAGCGCCCGCCCGAGGCACGCTCGGTCGGCAAACCGGCCCAGCGGGGCCTCCTCGAACGGGTTCGGGAGTGGCTCTACGGGCTCACGTCCTCCGCGTCGAACTCCTCGCCGCAGTCCCGGCAGCGATAAACCCCGATTCGCTCCTTCTCGACGGTCCCGACGCGCTCGCAGGCCGGGCACTCGATGTCGACAACTGCCATACGCCCGGAAGCCACCCGACGGACAAAAAGGATGCGTCGGAACCGGATTCCATCGAGACGGGCGCTCCGACATTTATAAGCTAGCGGCCCCGTAGCTACGGGTATGCGACGCCGACAGTACCTCGCGGCGACGGGCGCCGCCGCGGCGGGGCTCGCGGGGTGTGCGGGCCTCCCCTTCGGCGAGGCGCCCGACATCGACGAATCGGAGTTGGCCCCCGTCGAGTTCTCCTCGCCCGCCGTCGAGGACGGTACGCTCCCGGCCGAATACACGTGTGACGGCGAGGGGATATCGCCGCCGCTCGCCATCGGTTCGCCGCCCAACCGGGCCGACTCCTTTGCCATCGTCGTCGACCGCACCGACGGTCCGGCCGCGCCCTCCGCGTACTGGCTCATCTGGGACGTCCCCATCGACACCCGCGAGATACCGGCCGGCGTTCCGAAGGAACCGCGAATCCAACAGCCGTTTCGGGCGACGCAGGGGTTGACCCTGGGCTCGACCGTCGGCTATCTGCGGCCCTGTCCCGAACCCGGGACCACCGCGGAGTACGAGTTCACGTGTTACGCCGTGCTCGGCGAGACGCTGGGCGCACCGGAGCGGGCCAAACGAAAGGAAGTGCTATCGCACGTCGCCGACACCGTCGTCGGTATCGGCTCGTTCACGGTTAGCTACGGCCGATAACGGAGCGTACCCAGCCGAACACGCCCCCGTTCCCGCTCTGCCGTCGCCGCTCGAAGACCGGATGGAGCGCGTTCATCAGGTCGCGGCGGCGCTCGAACGTTTCGGCTTCGACCTCCGCGAGCACCGTCGAGAGCGCGACGGTGTTGCCCGCGGGGTCACACTCGATTTCCGGGTCGCCGAGCGTCTCGATGACCTCGTCGGCGTCGGCGGGAAACATCAACTCCGTCTCCCGGACGTGCGCGTCGAGGGCGGCGATGCCGAAGGTCACCGCCTCTTCTTCCCGTTCACCGTCGTCGGCCGGCGGCCGGACTCCCATATCCCTTCGTACGCACACAGGGATGAAAGCCCTACGCTCTGTCGGGTACGCTGTGTCCGTCGGACGCGACGCGCGATAAGGATAAACGCGGCCGGCGATTATACAGGAACGATGATGGCAACGACCCACGCGCTGGCGGGAGCGCTCGCGGGAGTAGTGACCCTCGCCGTCGCGCCCGAACTGGCGCCCGTCGCGCTCGTCGCCGGCGCCGCCGGCGGAGCGTTCCCCGACCTGGACCTCTACTACGGGCACCGCCGGACGCTACACTTCCCGGTCTACGGGAGCCTCGCGGCGCTGGCGGCGCTCGCCGCCGCCGTTCTGTCGCCGGGGGCCGGAACCGTCGCGCTCGCCGCCTTCCTCGGCGCGGCCGCCTGTCACGCCGCCAGCGACGCCCTCGGCGGCGGCTTGGAGCTCCGCCCGTGGGAGGGAACCTCCGAGCGCGCCGTCTACGACCACTTCCGGGGGATGTGGCTCCGCCCCCGACGGCTGGTCCGATACGACGGCGCGCCAGAGGACGCCGCGCTCGGAGTCGTTCTGGCAGTTCCGACGGTCGTCGCCTTCGGTCCGCCCGTCGAAACAGTGGTGGGCATCGCGCTCGCGCTCTCCATCGGCTACGCCCTCCTCCGAAAGCCGATGGTCGCGCTCGCGGAGTTCGTCGTCGCCCGCCTCCCCGACTCGGTTTCGGGCGTGCTCCCCGAACGCTTCGTGGCCGATCTGCAGTAGGCGGCTTTTTCCTCCCGGACCCCCTGGGCCGAGTCGTGTACCTCGCAGACCACGCGTGGCCCGACGCCGACACCGACGTTTCGACGGCGCTCGTCCCCCTCGGTTCGACCGAGCAACACGGCCCCCACCTCCCGCTCGCCACCGACCACCTCATCGCCGAGGGGTTCGCCCGCGAGGCGGCCGAGCGGACCGGGCTCGTCTGCACCCCGACGGTCAAAGTCGGCGTCTCGCCCCATCACCGACAGTTCCCGGGCACGATGTGGGTCTCTCCGGGCGCGTTCCGGGAGTACGTCAGGAGTTTCGCGTCCAACCTCGCCTACCACGGCATCGACCGGATGGTGTTCGTGAACGCCCACGGCGGCAACGTCGAACACCTCCGCGAAGTCGGTCGGAGCCTGCGCGACGCCGAAACCGCTTACGCCTGCGAGTGGATGTGGGACCGCTCGATTCCCGACCTCGTGGACGATGTCTTCGAGACCAACGGCCCCCACGCCGGGCCGAAGGAGACGTCGCTGATTCAGCACCTCCACCCCGAACTCGTCCACGACGAGCGCATCGCGGAGGCCGCCGAGGGCGGGTGTACGGACATCGCAAACGCCGGCCACTTCCGCAACGGCGCGCAGGTCCACTACGATGCGGTCGAGAACTCCCACAACGGCGCGTTCGGCGACCAGACCGACGCGAGCGCCGAGAAAGGCGAAGAGCTCTTCGAGGCCGCGACGGCCCAACTCGTCGAGCTGGCGGAGTGGTTGGAAGGGGAGGCCTTCGAGGACCTCCTGCCCGCCGAACGGCGCTGAGGTTCACGTACGGGGAAGAGCAGAGACGCCCCGTGACCTGAGAAACCGCCGCGCGGCGCGTCGAGGCCGGAGCGGGAACGGCCGCCGCGCGAGGACCGTTCCGTCCTTCAGTTCCCCTGTTCGTTTTTAGTCGTCTTCGGCCGCGTCGATAGCCTGCTGTGCGACCCGCTCGGAGGCCTGTTCCACGAAGTCCTCGGGCAGGTCCTCGATTTCGCCGGCCTGGACCCGCCAGAGGTTGGCGTAGAGGCCGTCCTCCGCCAGCAGTTCGTCGTGGTCGCCCCGCTCGGCGAGCTGTCCGTCCTCGACGACGAGTATCTTGTCCGCGTCCCGGACCGTCGAGAGGCGGTGCGCGATGATGAACGTCGTCCGGTCGGCCGCGAGTTCGTCGATGGAACGCTGGATGAGCATCTCCGTCTCCGTGTCCACCGCCGAGGTCGCCTCGTCGAAAATCATGATCTCCGGGTCGGCCAGAATCGTCCGCGCGATGGCGACGCGCTGGCGCTGCCCGCCCGAGAGCTTCACGCCGCGCTCGCCGACGCGGGTATCGTAGCCCTCGGGCATCTTCTCGATGAACTCGTGGGCCTCGGCGCGCTTCGCCGCGCGGCGGATATCCTCTTCGCTCGCGTCGAAGTTGCCGTAGGCGATGTTCTCCTCGACGGTGCCGTCGAAGAGGAAGTTGTCCTGGCCGACGTAGCCCATCGAGCCCCGGAGGCTATCGAGGGTGATGTCACGGATGTCGTGGCCGTCGATTTTCACGGCTCCCTCCGTCACGTCGTGGAGCCGCAGGAGGAGTTTCACGAGCGTCGACTTCCCGGCACCGGTGGGGCCGACGAGCCCCACGGTTTCGCCGGGCTCGGCCGTGAAGTCGATGTCCTCCAGAACTTCCTCGCCGCCTTCTTCGTAGGCGAAGCTCACGTCGTCGTACTCGACCTCGCCCTCGACGTTCTCCATCTCGACGGCGTCGGGCTTGTCCTTGATTTCGACGGGGATGTTCATCAGACCCAAGATGCGGGTCGTGGAGGCCTTCGCGTCCTCGTAGCGGTCGATGACCTCGCTCATCTGCGCCAACGGCGCCGTCAGCCGCTGGGTCAGCAGGAGGAACGTCGTCAGCTCACCAACCGTAAGGGTGCCTGTGAGCGGGCCGGGGGCCTCACCGGTGATGACCCAGAGACCGCCGACGACGAAGGTCACCACGAAGGCGATGCCCGTTAGCGCCTGCAGTCCCGGCCGGTAGATGAAGTTCAGCCGGAGGCCCTCCCAGTCGAGGCGGAAGTACTTGTAGGACTCCTTGCGGACGCGTTCGTCCTCGTAGTCCTCGGTGGCGTTGGCCTTGATGACCTGGACGCCCGCGAGGTTGTTCTCCAGGCGGGTGTTCAGGTCGCCCACGGAGGAGCGCACCTGCTGGTACTTCTCCTCGATGGTCTTCATAAACCAGTAGGTGAAGCCCGCAGCGATCGGAACGACGGCCAGCGTGACCAACGCGAGTTGCGGGTTCAGCGCGAAGAGCACCGCCGAGATGCCGACGATGAGGACACCCAGCTGGATGGCCGACGACATCATGTTGTCGAGGAAGAGCTCCAGCCGGTTGGTGTCGTTCGAGAGGATGGACATGAGCTCCCCCGTCTGCATCTCGTTGAAGAAGGTCATGTCCAGTCGTTGCATCTGCTGGTAGGTCGCGGTCCGGACCTCGTGTTTCACCCGGTGGCTGAAGAGGTTCAGCGAGGACTGCCGCCCGAAGTTACAGAGCGCCGTTCCGATGAGTGCGACGGCCATCAGCGTGACCGCGAACCAGAACTGTCCGGTTTCCGTGGTGGGAATCCACGACTGGGGGACGTAGGTTAGGGAGAAGGTCGCCTGTTCGTTGAAGATCGAGTCGATAGCCGCCCCCAACACGACCGGCGGGATGAGCGAGAGGAACCGCGAGGCGGTGCTCGTCAGGACCCCGACGGCGAACCACTTCCGGTTCCCGTGGCCGTACTCCATGAACAGCTGGAGCAGCGGGTTATCTACCTGTTCGCGCTGTTCGTCGAGCGTCTCGGAGTGTGGCTCGGATTCAGTACTCACTGGCTTACGACACCTCCGCGGGAAGCCCGCGTCAGACTACCACGAAAAACCACCGACGACAGGAAAACCGTTCCGGTGGGCCCGCGGGGTTGCCGCTTGCCGTCGGAAGGGCTTTTCACCTGCCTACCCGACCCTGGGGGTATGGAACGTCGCGCCGCGCTCGCACTCGTCGCCGCCCTCGCGCTCGTCGCGGTCCCGGCGGTTCCCGTGGCGGCGGGCGCGGCGAGCGAGGTCAACCAGGTCCCCGGTTCGGACCTTACGGCCGACGACATCGAGATGCGGGTCGACATCGCGGCGGACGGCGACGCGAACTGGTCCGTCAGCTATCGGGTTCGGCTCGCGACGGAGAACGAGACGGCCGCCTTCGAGTCGCTTCGGGAGGACATCCGCGCCAACGAGTCGCCGTACGTCGACCCCTTCGCGACCGGCATCAACGCCACGGTCGCCGCCGCGGAGAACCGAACGGGTCGTTCGATGGCGGCGCGCGGTTTCGGGGTCTCCACCGACACGGAGTTCGTCCCCCGGGAGTACGGCGTCGTTACCTACCGGTTCACGTGGGCGAACTTCGCCGTCAAGGACGGCGAACGGCTCCGTGCGGGCGACGCGCTCGCGGGGCTCTTCCTCGACGGGGCAACCCGACTGACGGTCGTGGGCCCGTCGGCGCTCGTCCCGGTCGAGGTCGCCCCCCGTGAACCGGCGGAAGTCCGCGCGGACAGCGTCGTCTGGTCCGGCCCGCTCGACTTCGCGCCCGGGGAACCCGTCCTCGTCTTCGGCCCGCCGACTGCGACGACCGCAACAACCGACTCCGGAGCCACGACGGACCGGGCGGATACCGGCGTCCCCTTCGGCGGCGTGCTCGTCGCGGCCCTCATCGCGGCCCTCGTCGCGGCGGCGCTCGTTCTCGTCGGCTACCGCCGTGTCGCCGGACCGGCGGAACCGGCCCCGGACACGGAATCGGAACCCGAGGCATCCGCCGAGGGCGCCGAACCCGCGCCATCGGAAACCGAGTCGGTGCCGGAACCCGAGCCGGACGAGGAGCTCCTGAGCAACGAGGAACGAGTCGAACGCCTGCTCGAACGCCGCGGCGGGCGGGTCAAGCAACAGGAGATCGTCTCCGCGCTCGACTGGACGGAGGCAAAGACCAGCCAGGTGGTGAACGCGATGCAGGAATCGGGTCGCATCGAGAAGTTCCGCATCGGGCGCGAGAACGTCGTCAAACTCCCCGACGAGGGCGATGAATCCGAGTGAATCCGGCTTGAACGTCGTGGGAGTATAAACGAATGGCTCCCCAGAGAGCATCTATGCGTCTGGTCGTCCTCGTCGTCGCCCTCGCGGTGCTGAACCCCCTCTCGGCCGCGGCACTCCAGTCCGGGCCGGGGGTCGCCCAGACCGGCGGGAACGCGACGACGAACGCGAGCGCCGACGTGGAACCGGGTGCCCGCCTCGCGGGCGTCGTTGGGTCCCAGGGAGCGCGAATCGACGGCGAGGTGAAACAACGCTCCTTCGCCGTCAGCCTCGAACGGGCGAACACGACGGGCGCGAAGGCGGCGACGGTCGCGGCCGCCGTAGGGCGGACCAACGACACCGTCTCGGAGCTCCGGAGCCAACTCGACGAGTTGCGCGCCGCCCGCGAGGCCGGGAACGTAAGCGAGAGCACCTATCGAGCCCGGGTCGCCGTCCTCGCACAGCGCATCGCGTCGGCGCGGGAACTGGCGAACCGCTCCGCCGAGGCGGCCGCCGATATCCCCGACGCCGCGCTCCGGGAACGGGGCGTCTCGGCCGCCGCGGCGCGGAACGTGAGCCGGCGGGCGGCGACGCTCGCCGGGCCGGAGGTCGCGGCTATCGCGCGGAACGTGACGGGGCGCTCGAACGTTCGGCCCGCGGGCCCACCCACAGGAGTCGGGCGACCCGATGCCGGACCCCCGAACCGGACTGCCCCGGGGAGCGGCGAACCCCAAACAGAAGAGACCCCCGGGGAGGGCAGTGCGAAAAATACCACTCCCGCGGCGGGAGCACCTGAGCGTAATACCGGGAAAAACGCGACGGCTGACAGCGGGGTCGCGGCGGAGGGCGACGGGAACGCCCCGGCGAACGGGGAGAACACGTCGGAAAAAGACGGAAACCCGTCGGTTGAGGCCGGGAACGCATCGGACGGTCAACCCCGCGCCGAAAACGGGCAGAACGGGTCAGGCGGGGGGCACGACACTAACACGACGGGCGCTCCCGACCCGAGCGAGAACGCCGAAGGGCGTTATTCGTAGGGTGCGCTGATGCGCTCGAACTGAGCGTCACTCAACTCGACCTCGACGGCGCCGAGGTTCTCCTCTAGCTGGTCGACGGTTCGCGCGCCGATAATCGGTACGCAGGTGAAGTCGGGCTGCTCGATGAGCCAGCGGAGCGCCACTTGGGCAGGCGTCGCGTCCTCCTCGTCGGCGACGGCCTCGACGGCGTCGAGGGTCTCCCACGCCTCGTCCTCGAAGTCCGCGGGGTTGAACCACTCGACGTTCTCGCCGCGGGAGTCCTCGGGGACCTCCGCGTCGCGGCTGTACTTGCCGGTGAGGAAGCCGCCCTCCAGCGGCGAGTAGGGACAGACAGCCAGGTCCTGGTCGGCGGCGACGTCCAGATACTCCGAGACCTCCTCGCGGTGGGTCGCGCTGAAGTGGGGCTGGACGACGTCGAAGCGTTCCAAGTCCTCGGCGTCGGCCTTCCAGAGGGCCTTCGTCAGCTGCCAGGCGGCCATCGTCGACGCGCCCAGGTAGTGGACCTTTCCTTCCTCCACGAGCCTGTTCAGGGTCCGCATCGTCTCGACGATGGGGGTGTCCTCGTCCCAGCGGTGGATGTAGTAGAGGTCGAGGTAGTCCTCGCCCAGCCGGTCGAGGGTCCCCTCGATCTCCGCACGGATGTTCTTCCGCGAGAGGTTCTCCTGGAAGCGCGAGACCTGCGACCAGTACACCTTCGAGGCGAGGACGTAGTCTTCCCTGTCTTTGTCCTCAAGCCACTCGCCGATCCAGCGCTCGGAGTCGCCGCCGCCGTAGCCGTTGGCGGTGTCGATGAAGTTGCCGCCCGCGTCCGCGAACGCGTCGAGCACGTCGTGTGCCGCCTCGCGGTCGGTTTCCAGTCCGTTCTCGGATTCGGCGCCGAAGCGCCACGTCCCCAGACATATCTCCGAGACCTCTACGCCGGTGTTGCCGAGTCGTCGGTACTCCATACCCCTGTATCACCACCCCGATAGTTCGGCCTATCGGTGCCGGCCGGGGTTGCCGTCGAACGCCTCCGGGAGACGGGTCCTTTATTATCCGGTGTTCCCCGTATCGGGGTATGGAACACGTGGACGTGGCCGTCGTCGGTGGCGGCCCCGGCGGGTCGGCGGCGGCGCGTGCCGCGGCCGAGGCGGGGGCCGAACCGGTCGTACTGGAGAAAGGGGTGCCCCGCGAGGACCGCGACGAGTTGGGCCCGGATTCGACGGACGCCGCCGGCCTGCTCGATTACTGGTTCGAGATCATGGACGAAGACCCCGCGGAGTGGGACGACGACGTCATCCTCCGCGACCTGAACGCCGCGACGTTCATCGGCCCCAGCGAAACGGTGAAACTGAAGTCGACGGGCATCGACGCCGACTACCCGAGCTTCGGCGCGACGTTCAACCGCGCGCGCTTCGACGACTACCTCCGCGGGGAGGCCGAGGAAGCGGGCGCCGACTACCGGGTGGGCGTCAGCGTCCGCGAGGTCGAGGCCGGGGGCGACGAGCACCTCCTCCACATCAACCGGGGGGAGGACGTCGCCGCGGACAAACTGATTCTGGCCGACGGCCCCCAACGGCAGGTGACGATGGACACGCTCGACCAGTTCCTCCCGGGCAACGAGGCGTCGAGCCTGTTGGCGCCCCCGAAGGCGAACCACATCGCCTATCAGGAGTACCGGGAGTTCCCCGAGGAACTGGTGGTCGAGGACGAAATCAAGTTCTGGTGGGGATGGATGCCCGGCGAGACGGCCTACCCCTGGGTGTTCCCCAACGACGGCAACGTCGCGAGGGTGGGGCTGACGATGCCCATCGGGATGGACATCGACGACTTCGAGAAGGAGGACTGGCGCCTGCTCCGCGAGGACGACGGGCGGATTCCCTCGGGGAACGTGTACATCGAGCGCCTCATCGAGGAGCTCTACCCCGACTACGACCTCGAGGACTTCCCGCTCGTGGAGGACCGCGGGAAGACCGGCGGCACCGAAACGTACGCGATTTCCTCCACCCGCCCGGTCGAGTCGCCCGTGCGGGCCGACATCGCCGTCGTCGGCGGTGCGATGGGAACCACCTCCGCGTTCCACGAGGGCGGCGACCACGTCGCCGTCCGCACCGGGAAAATCGCCGGTCGTCTCGCGGCCGAGGACGCCATGGAGGCCTACAATGACGCGTGGAAGGACGCCATCGGCGACGAGATTCTGCGGAACGTCGCGATGGCCGACGTGGTCGAGGAGTACGGCCCGGAGGAGTGGGACAACACGTTCCGCGTCGCCCGCGCGCTCCAAGAGGGGAGCGACGACGGCTGGGAACTCACCCGCCGGAACGCGATGTCGGTCGGCGGCGGCCTCAAACTCTACACCGCCTACCGGCGCGCGAAGTTCCGCTACCGGAAGGGGAAGTACGTCCAGTTAGAGGAATCGGAGTACGACTACTAACCCAGGCGCCGGTTCGAGCGCTCGAAGCCCGAAATCAGGGATTTCTCCTCGATAGAGAGCACGGTCGGCCGGCCGTGGGGACACGCGTAGGGCTGTTCGCAGGCGCCGAGCTCCGAGAGCAGCGTTTCCGAGGTTTCGGCGTCCAACTCGTCGCCGGCCTTCAGCGAGGGGTGACACGCCAGTTCCGCGAGCGCCGCGTCCCGGGGGTCCTCGGCGTCGCCGTCGGCGAGTTCGTCCAACACGTCCCGGAGGGATTCGGGGGCCGCCGTTCGGCCGAGGGGCGCGGGCACCGCCGACACCCGATAGGCGTCCCCGCCGAAGGGCGAGACCCGGTAGCCGAGTTCGCGGACCCGCTCGCGCTCGGCGTCGAGAGTCGCGGCGGCGCCGGGGGACAGCGAGAGCGTCGCCGGCGGGTCAACCTCGGCGCTCGGAATTTCTCCGAGGGCCGCCCGCAGGCGCTCGTAGTTCACCCGCTCGTGGGCGGCGTGCTGGTCGAGAACGAGGAGTTCCTCGTCGCGCTCGCAGAGCAGGTAGGCGTCCCGGAACTGGCCGATGACGGACACGCCCTCGAAGGTCTCTCCCTCGGAGACGGCTTCGAGCGAGTCGTCCAAATCGAGTGCCGTCTCCGCCGCACGGGCCAGGTCCGCGGTCGCGAGCGCCTCCCCCACGGCGCGCTCGACGGCACCCGCGACGTCGGTCCCCCGGAACGCGACGCGCTCCTTTCGGGGGTGGACGTTCGCGTCGACCCGCTCGGGCGGGAGTTCCACGTCGATGGCGCCGACCGGGTAGCGCCCGTCGGGGAGGAGGTTTCCGTAGCCCGCGATGGCGGCGTCCCGGAGCGCCGAGTTCAGCAGGGCCCGGCCGTTCACGGCGACCCGGAGGTGGTCGGGCTTCGAGCGGGTCACGGACGGGGAGGTCACCCGCCCGCGGACGGCCACCGGGCCGTCACCGCCCTCGATTGCGACGGACTGCCCCGCGACATCGCGGTCGTACACCCCCAACAGTGCGTCCGCGAAGTCGCCGCTCCCCGGCGTCGTCAGCACCGTTCGCTCGCCGTGTTCCAGCCTGAAGGAGACGTCCGGGCGGACCAGCGCGTACCGGGAGACCGTCTCGCTCACCCGTCGGAACTCGGCTTTCGGGTCGGCGAGCGCCTTCCGACGGGCGGGCACCTGCGAGAACAACTCGCGCGCCTCGACGGTCGTTCCGACGCGGTGGCCCGCGGGCCGGGTCTCGCGCCCGTCGCCCTCGACGCGGACCTCGACGGCGTCCTCGCCCTCGGCCTTCGTCGTCAGCGTCACGTCCGCGACGGCCGCGATGGAGGGGAGAGCCTCGCCGCGAAACCCGAGCGTATCGACCGATTTTACGCCCTCAACGCCCGCGAGCTTCGAGGTCGTGTGCCGGTCGAACGCGCGGAGGGCGTCCTCGGCCGCCATCCCGTGTCCGTCGTCGGCGACCCGGATGGCGTCGATGCCGCCGCCCTCGACGCGGACCGTGATTCGGGTCGCCCCGGCGTCGAGGCTGTTCTCGACGAGTTCCTTCACCACGCTCGCGGGCCGGGCGATGACCTCGCCGGCGGCGATGCGCGAGACGGTCTCCTCGTCGAGCGCGCGGACCTCAGCCATCGATTTCCTCCTGGAGGCTGTTCAGCATCTGAAGCGCCTCGAAGGGAGTGGTGTGCGCCAGGTCCAACTCGGCGATCCGCCGGGCGAGGTCGTCGGTGGGTGTCTCCGCGGTCGGTTCGGCGGGGTCAGTGGGTTCGGACCCGGTCGACTCGGCCGACTCGACCGCCCGGTCCCCCGTCCGGCTGTCGGACTCGATGAGTTCGCCGGCCCGCGCCACGACGGGTTCGGGGACGCCGGCCATCCGCGCGACCTCTACCCCGTACGAGGAGGAGGAGGGCCCCGATTCGAGCTCGTGCCGGAAACTCACGCCCTCGCCGCGGCGCTCGGCGTCGAAGTGGCGGTTGCGAACGCCCTCGAACGCCTCGGCGAGCTCGGTCAGCCGGTGGTAGTGGGTGGCGAACAGGGCGCTCGCGCCCACCTCGTCGTGGAGGAACTCCGTGACGGCCCGCGCGATGGCGAGGCCGTCCGTCGTCGAGGTTCCCCGTCCAACCTCGTCTAGGAGCACCAGCGAGTCCTCGGTGGCGGCGTGGAGGATGGTCGTGAGCTCGCTCATCTCGCGCATGAAGGTGGACTGTCCACCCGCGATGTCGTCGCTCGCACCGACGCGGGTGAAGATTCGGTCCAGCACGGGAACCTCGGCCGCGTCCGCGGGCACGAAGCTCCCGACGTGCGCGAGCAGGCATATCTGGGCGACCTGGCGCATGTAGGTGGATTTTCCGCTCATGTTCGGCCCCGTGATGACGGTCACCGTCGCGTCGGTGAGGTCGGTGTCGTTGGGGACAAAGGACGACTGGACGCGCTCGACGACGGGGTGACGACCGTTCTCGATGTCGATGCTCTCGGCGCCGATTTCGGGGCGGGTGTAGTCCTCAGCCACGGCCACCGCGGCGAGGGACGCAAGGGCATCGAGTTCCGCGAGGGCGTCCGCGACGCTCGCCATCCGACCCGCTTCCTCGCCGACTTCCGCTCTGACCTCTTTGAACAACCGGTACTCCAGCGTGTCGGCGCGCTCGGCGGCGCCCAGAATCTCGTCCTCGCGTTCCTTCAGCTCGGGCGTGTAGAAGCGTTCGGCGTTCTTCAGCGTCTGCCGGCGGGTGTAGTCCTCGGGGACGGCGTCGAGGTTCGGGTTCGTCACCTCGATGTAGTAGCCGTGGACCTCGTTGTGCCCGACCGAGAGGGAGTCGATGCCGGTGCGCTCGCGTTCGGTCTCCTCCAACTCGGCCACCCACGCGCGGCCCTCGCGCTCCGTTTCCCGCAACTCGTCGAGTTCCTCGTCGAAGCCCTCGGCGATAACGCCGCCGTCGGTGATTTCCTGGGGCGGGTGTTCCTGTATCGCCCGCCCGATGAGTCCCCGGATGTCTTTGAGTTCGTCCAAGTCACTCCGCAGATTCCGGAGCGGGCCGCTCTCCGCGCCGGCGAGCGCCGCCCGGACCTCCGGGACGGCGTCGAGAGTGTCCTTCAACGAGCGCAGGTCCCGGGCGTCGGCTCTCCCCCTGGACACTCGCGTCACGAGACGTTCGAGATCGTACACCGTCGAGAGCGCCGCGCGGACCTCCTCGCGGGCGAGGGACTTCTCCCGCAGTTCTGCGACGGCGTCCAGGCGCGCCTCGATGTCGGCCTCGTCCACGAGCGGGTGGCGGAGCCACTCGTCGAGCTTCCGCCGGCCCAGCGCCGAGGCGGTGTCGTCCATCGCGTCGAAGAGCGTGTGGTCGTCGGCGCCCTCGCGGTTCTCGAACACCTCCAGCGAGCGCAGGGCCGCGGCGTCGAGGCCCAGATACTCGCGGGGGTCGTATCTGCGAACCCGGTTCACATGGCCGAGCTCGCCGTCGCTTCCCCCCTGCGTGTGCTCGGCGTAGGCGAGGACGGCGCCGCAGGCCCGGAGTTCGGCCTCGCTCTCCAGGACGGCCTCGCCGCCGACGTGCTTGGCCAGGGTGTCGCGGGCTTCCTCGACCCCGAAGGCGTCGAACGCGGTGACCATCCCCTCGAATCCCTCCGGGCGTTCTCTCCCCGGTGGCACGACGAGTTCGGCGGGGTCGTATCGGTCGATTTCCTCCGCGAGCGCCGCCTCGCTTCCGAGGCCGGTGGCGAGAAACTCGCCGGTGGAGACGTCTACCAGGGCGAGGCCGTACCCGTCGTCCTCGACGACGGCCGCGACGTAGTTCGCGCTCGGCTCTAAGAGTTCGTCATCGGTCACCGTCCCGGGCGTGACGACTCTCGTCACCGCTCTGTCGACGACACCGCTCGCGTCCTCCGGTTTCTGCACCTGGTCGGCGACGGCGACCCGGTAGCCGTGGTCGAGGAGCGTCTCGATGTAGCCCGCGGCGTTGTCGATGGGGATACCGCTCATCGCGTACTCGCCGGAGGAGTCCTCACGGGAGGTCAGCGTTATCTCCAACACGCGCGCTGTCTCCTCCGCCGCCTCGCAGAACGCCTCGTAGAAGTCCCCGACCTGAAAGAGAACCAACGAATCGGGGTACGCCTCGCAGAGTTCGAGGTACTGGGTCATCATCGGCGTCAACTCCTCCCGGTTCGCCGCCATCTTCGACGGCGCCCCGGTGACCGCACCCTCTGACATACGTCCCTCGTGGGTATCGGAAAGTAAAACCCCCGCGGTCAGCGCCGGGCAACGACGAGGAGGGCGCCGGCGGCGACCAACCCGCCCGCGACGCCGAACGCGAGGAGGTAGCTCCGGGCGCCCAACCATCCCCCGAGGACGCTCCCCAGGCCACCCGCGACGGACGTGAGCGCGGTGTACACCCCCAGCGCTTCCCCCCGCAGTTCGCGGGGCGCCAGCGCGGCCACGACGGCGCTCGCGGTGACCGCGATGACGGCCCACGTCGCGCCGACGACCGCCAGGAGCGCCGCGAGCGCGACGAACCCTTCTGCGGCGCTCACGGCCCCCGCGACGAGCGCGACGGCCGGGAACGCGAGCGCCCGTACGCCCAGCGCACCCGTCTGCAACAGTCGGGGGTCCCGCCGCGTGCTCGCTTCCCCCACCCGGCGGTAGAGCGCCGCGGACGCGAGGCTGTTGACGAGGTAGAGCCCGAACACCGCCTCCGACCCGAACGACACGCCGGTGAGGAAGGCGGGAAGCGGCGCCCAGAAGACCTGGAATCCCGCGAGGAACAGCACCGCCGCGCCGTAGTACCCCGCCAGCGAGGGAGTGAAGCGCCGCCCGAACTCCCGGGGCGAGAGCGAGCGGGTCGCCCAGTAGAGGCGCGCCGGGGCCAACGCGAGATAGCCCGCCCGAAAGCCTTGCCCGCCCTCGAACACCGTTCGGGTTATCCGGCGGGCCGCGGACGGAGGGAGGCTCACCGGGTCGTCCGGGGGGAGCCAGTACGCACAGAGCGCGGCCGCGAGCAGGGCGATGAGCGCGCTCGCCCCGAACAGCGTCTCCTGTGCGAGTTGCACGCCGTCCACCGTGAATCCCAACGACGCGGCGAACTCCGCCCCAACAGTCGCCCCCACACCGGTCCAGACGACGCCGATGACGAGCCCCGCCACCCAGCCCCACCCCTGATACGCGTTCAGCGTCCCGATGCGGGCGGCCCACCCCGACTCGGGCGTCCGGTCCACGACGAGCATCGTCACGACCGGCGCGACCGCCGCGGAGGCGAACCAAACGACGCCGTTGAGCGCGATGACGGCGGGGACGCTCCCCGGAAAGGGGGTCAGCGCCAGGGCCGCCGCGGTGACTAGCAGGCCGGCGACGACAACCGAACGCCGGCGGCCGGTCCGGTCCGCGTAGCGGCCGACGACGACGGCGCCGGGCGCGCCGGCGAGCGCCGCGACGGCGGCCAGCACGCCGAGCGCCGCCGGCCCCGCCCCGAGGGTGACGGCGTACAGCGGCGCCAGCACGGAGGCCGCGCCGAACGCCGCCGACCCGACACCCCACGCCGTCAGCCAACGCTCGCGCATAGCGGGGGGATTCGCGCCGGCGACAAATCGCTGTCGGGAGTGATACACCCACGCGCACAATCCCCCCGTGACTGGCCGGTACGACGGGCGTTTTAAGCGACGCTGTTCTCCGGTCGTGGCGTGAGCGACGTAACCGAGGGCGGGCTCGTCCGCCCGATGCTGGGGCTGGCGTGGCCCATGGTGGTCTTTCAGCTGTTACAGGTCACCTACAACGTGGCCGACACCCTCTGGCTCGGCCGCCTCTCCGCGGACGCCGTCGGGGCGATGAGCCTGGCCTTCCCCCTCGTCTTCTTCCTCATCTCCGTGGGCGGGGGGTTCACCGCCGCGGGCTCTATCCTCGTCGCGCAGAACACCGGTGCTGGCGACGCCCGCGAGACGGGGAAGGTCGCGGGGCAGACCGTTGGGTTCGTCCTGATACTGGCGGCGGTTCTCGGCGTCGCGGGGCACTTCCTCACGAGGGATATGCTCGCCTTCCTCCCGGCGACCGCCGAGACGGCCGCGCGGGTCGTCCCGCTGGCCGCGGCGTACATGGAGGTGTTCTACCTCGGGCTCCCCGCGCTCTTCGGCTTCTTCCTCTTCACCGCGCTCCTCCGGGGGTACGGCGACACGCGCACGCCGATGCGGGTGATGTTCGTCTCCGTCGCGCTCAACGTAGTGCTCGACCCGCTGCTCATCTTCGGCTGGGGGCCCTTCCCCGCGCTGGGCATCGCGGGCGCCGCCTACGCCACCGTCGCGGCGCGGATGCTGGCGACGGTCATCGGCGCGTACCTCCTCTTCGTCGTCGGCGTCGGACCGGACATCCGGCTCCCCGACCTGCGTCCCGAACTCGGCTACGTCCGGAAAATCGTCCGCGTCGGCGTGCCCAGCGCCGCCGAACAGTCGATGAGCTCGGTGGCGATGATCTCCCTCGTGGGAATCGTCTCGACGTTCAACCCGGCGGTCGTGGCGGCCTACGGCCTCGGCAACCGGCTCATCTCGCTGATTTTCCTCCCGGCGATGGGCCTCGGGCAGGCGACGAACACCATCGTCGGGCAGAATCTCGGCGCCGGCAAACCCGAGCGCGCCGAGCGCGCGACGTGGCTGGCCGCGAAAGTGGTGGCGGGCGTCCTGCTCGTCGCGGCCGTCGTCGCCTACGCCTTCGCCGAGTCCATCGTGGGCGTCTTCATCGCGACGGGCACCGACCAGGCGGCTGCCACGGTCGCGCACGGCGCGGACTTCCTGCGCATCGCCGCGGGGATGTTCGCCTTCACCGGCGTCCTCCAGGTCGTGCTCGGGGCGTTCCGCGGGGCCGGAAACACCGGCACGGCGCTCGCGTTCTCCGTCGTCACGCTGTGGGCGGTCCGCGTGCCCGTGACCGCGTACCTCGTCTTCGTCGCGGGATGGGGTCCGACGGGCATCTGGGCCGGCGTCGCGCTCGGTGACGTGCTCGGCGCGCTGACCGCGACGCTCTGGTTCACCCGCGGGACGTGGAAGTCGACCATCGTGGACACGGCGGGCGCCGGACCGGCTGACGACTGACTGATCGGTTTGGTCACAAGAGTTTCAACCCCTGACCGAGTATCTCGGGTAATGACGCCCCGCTCCCCGACTGCCGTCGTTCGATCCCATACATGACCGAAGACGACCCCGTGGTGTTGGTTGTCGACGACGACAGCGACCTCGCGGACACGTACGCCCTCTGGCTGGAGAGCGACTACGACGTCCGAACCGCCTACGGCGGGGAGAGCGCGCTCGAAGCGATTTCGCCGGAGGTCGACGTGGTCCTCCTCGACCGCCGGATGCCCGGAATGCCGGGCGACGAGGTGCTCGAACGCATCCGCGAGCGGGACCTCGACTGCCGGGTGTCGATGCTCACCGCCGTCGAACCCGAGACGGACATCATCGAGATGGGCTTCGACGAGTACCTCGTCAAGCCGGTCACTGCCGACGACATCCACGAGACGATCGAGGAGCTCCTGATGCGGAGCGAACTCGACGACGAGCTCCAGGAGTTCCTGCGCCTCTCCGCGACGCTCGCGGCCCTCGAAACCGGGGACGTCGAGGACGAGAAGGTCGAAACCCTCCGCGCCGAGGTCGAGGCGCGCCGCGAAGCTGCCGAGTCCACCCTCGACGGGATGGAGTTCGAGCAGGCGTTCCGCGAGATATAGCCGGAGCGGGGGCACCCCGCTTCAGACGAACGCGAGTACCGCGGCGACGACGGGGACGCTTCCCACCACGGTGAGAAACACGGCGGTGCTCGTGTACGCCGCCCCCGAGAGGCCCTCCTCCTCGCCGCCGAACTCCAGATGCAGGACGAGCGGCGTCACCGCGACGGGCGCCGCGGCGAGCAACACGAACGTGGGGGCCGTGTCGCTCCCCAACACCAGCGCCGCGACCCCCGCGCCGACGAACGGGGCGACGCCGAGTTTCAGCGCGACCGCGGGCGCCGTCCGGACGAACGCACCGCCGGGGTCGGTGTCCGCGAGCTGCATCCCCAACAGGAGCAAGAAGAGGGGAATCGAGGCGTCCCCGAGCATGGAAACCGTTCGGAGGAAGGCGCCGTTCGGATCGAGGTCGACGCCCAGCGCGAGCGTCGCGCCCGCGGCGACGACGGCGTACCCCACGGGGAGACGGAAGACGCGCCCGAGCGCCGCGCGCCCCCCGTCGCCGGACGCCCACGAGACGATGTAGACGCCGAGCGAGTAGAGCAGGACGTTCTGGACGATGACAAAGAGGACGGCGATGCTGCGCCCGGTTTCCCCGAAGGCGAACGTCGCAACCGGGATGCCGAAGTTCCCGACGTTTGGGAACGCCGCGGCGAGCACGAGCGCCGAGCGCCGACTACCCTCTTCGCCGACGAGCAGGGAGGTGACGCCGCCGAGGACAAGCATCGCGAAGGTGAAGAGGAGCATCGCGCCGACGAGCGAGAGCGCCGTCCGCCCGCCGAAGGGTGAGGTGACGAGGGTGTCGAAGACGAGCGCCGGCAACAACACGTACACCGTGACGGTGTTGATGGGACCGACGTCAGGGCTCCGCAGGTACCCCAGCAGGTAGCCGGCGGCGGCAACCGCAACTACCGGCAGTACGGCCCCCGCCACGACCGACGCGAAACTCGATGCCACACCCACACGCCGGGGGCCGCCGACTCGAAGGTTGCGCTATCGCTCGAAGGCGTCCAGTTGCTCCTTGTAGCGGTTCCGGACCGTCACTTCCGTCACCTGGGAGACGTCCGCGACGGCCTGCTGGGTGAGCGATTCGTCCTCTATCGTCGCCGCGGCGTAGATGGCCGCCGCGGCGAACCCGGTCGGGGACTTCCCCGACAGCAGGCCTTGCTTCGCGGTCGTTTCGACGATCTCCGTCGCGGTCTCCTCGACGGCGGCGTCCACGCCGAGGCGCTCGCAGTAGCGGGGGATGTACTCCGTCGGGTCGACCGGCTCCATTCCGAGTTCGAGGGCGTCGGCGAGGTGGCGATAGGTGCGTCCGATTTCCTTCCCGGTGGTCCGGGAGACGTGTGCGACCTCGCCCAGGCTCCGCGGGGCGCGCTCCTTCCGACAGCCGGCGTAGATCGCGGCCGACGTGACGCCCTCGATGGAGCGTCCGCGGAGCTCGCCGGCCTCGCTGGCCCGCCTGTAGACCGCTCTCGCGACTTCGCGCTCCGCCCGCGAAACGCCGAGCGCCGCCGACATCCGCTCTATCTCCGACATCGCGAAGGGGAGCCCGCGCTCGGCTTGCCGTTCGCGCACCTCTCGGCGCAGTTGGTCGAAACGAGCGCGCTGTGGGTCGCCCTCGGGACGGGTCGGTACCCCGGCCGCCCCTCGCGTGTTTCGGCTTGCCATACTCTTCCAAAATAAACCATGACAAATAAATCATTATACGTCCCCGAGTTTACAACAGAAGCCGGCGATTAACCGCCGGCTGAGCCACCTTTTGCGGGCGGGTGTCCCACCCATTCCCATGGACGGCTCCTGCGGGGGCGCCCGAACGGGCTTCGGCGGTCGGGGAGTAGGCTCTTGGCGCCGGCGTGCCACGTCCGCGTATGCTCGTCGGCGTCATCTCGGACACCCACGACAACGTCGCGGCGGTCGAACGCGCGGTCGACGCCTTCGAGGAGCGGGGCGTCGGAACCGTCCTCCACTGCGGTGACGTCATCGCGCCGCCGGTGGTGCCGCTCTTCGAAGGGCTGACCGTCCACGCCGTCATCGGCAACAACGACGGGGAACTCGATGGTCTCGACAGAGCGTTCCGCGCGCTCGGGGCGGACAGCGGGCTCCGCGGGCGCTTCTTCGAGGGCGAGTTCGGGGGCGCACGCTTCGCCGTCCTTCACGGTGAGTCGAAGGAGACGGTCGAGGACCTCGCCGAATCGGACGGATACGACTACGTCTGCTACGGCCATCACCACGAGCGGGACCTGCGGGAATTCGACGGAACAACAGTTCTCAACCCCGGCGCTCACTTCCCGACCGTTCCCGAAGACGACCGGACGGTCGCGGTTGTCGACACCGACGGCGGGCGCGTCGAGTTCGTGAACGTCGCCGAGTGAGTTCGTGCGAACAGGCAGTCTCCGGCCCGCGGGGAGGCAACTGCACACCGACCCAGTGTCCCCGCGGTCAGTCGCTATTCGATAGCGGGACTGGCGCGTTCCCCTACAAGAAGGTGCGGAGGGTTACTCGCTCGCGGGGGTGAGGGCACCGGATTCGACCATCGCTTCGAGCGGGTTGTCCTCGATGTCGAGCGGGAACTCCACGCGTCCCCGTCGGCGCGAGGACTCCCAGATGCCGAAAATTATCTCCGTCGCGTTCAGCGCGCGACGGGCGGAGAGTTCCGGTTCGGTGCCGTCCTCCAGCGCATCGACGATGTGGACGATGGCCCGCTCGATGAAGTCCGGACCGTGGAGGTGTTCCTCACCGGTGTCGATTGTCTCCCAGTCCCCGTCACCCGCGCGGCGGATTCGCAGGAACGGTCCCTCGTGGTCACCGGTGGCGAAGCCGGGTCCGACCTCGATCTCGCCCTCCGTGCCGACCAGCCGGTTGTGAGCGTTAACCATTCCGCCCCCCGTCTCCCCGCCGGTGTCGGCGACGCCGTAGACCCCGTTCTCGTACTCCCACATGGCGAAGGCCTGGTTCTCGTTGTGGGCGCCGAAGGCGACGTTCTCCTCGCGGTAGTCCACTTGCCCGATGACCCACTCGGGGGCGGCCTCGTCGTTGTAGAAGTTACAGAGGTCGATGGAGTGCGTCCCGTAGTCGTAGATGTTGCCGGCCGCGAACTCGACGCGCTCTAATCGGCCGATTTCGCCGTCATCGAGCAGTTCCTTCGCCCTTCGGAACACCTCGCCGAAGCGACGCTGGTGGTTGAAGGTCAACTGGACGTCCCGGCGGTTCGCCTCCTGTGCGACGAGTCGGGCGTCGCCCCACTCCAGCGCCATCGGTTTCTCGCAGTGGACGGCCTCGACGGCGCCCGAGCGGATACAGCCGAGCGAGAGCGACGCGTGGAGCGCGGGCGGGACGGCGATGGTGGCGATGTCCGGTTCGACCGCCGCGAGCATCGCCTCGTAGTCCTCGAAGACGTTCCCGGATTCGATGTCGAACTCCGCCGCGAAGTCCTCGGCGTTCTCGGGGACGATGTCGACGCAGGCGACCAGTTCCACACGCTCGTCGGCTTCCAGCGCCCGTCCGTGGGCGTACCCCATCGCGAACCCCTCGGAACTCGGGTTCTCCGGGTCGGGACCGGTACCGATGACGGCGGCAGTGTACGTCATGTGATATGCTCCCACAGAGCCATCAAAAAGATTCGCACACCGGAACAACACGACGTGGAACAGACCCTGAGTCGGTCATCGGGGGCCGTGGGTGTCGGTTACTACCGTTGTTTTCGGTTCGGCCGACGCGCGTGCCCGCTCGGTAGTAGATTACATATGTAGACCGTGGCTTTACCTGTGGCGCGGAACTACGCATCGTGATGACGACCGAGGGATTTAACCGTCTCCAATCAGGGTCTGACGGGCTCGACGACGTGCTACACGGGGGTGTCATCGCGGAGCGAACGTACATGGTCCGCGGACAGCCCGGCACCGGGAAGTCACTGCTCGGCGCGGGCTTCCTCGCCGAGGACCCGACGAACGCCCTCTACGTCTCCTTCGAGGAATCGGCCGACGCGCTCCGCGCGAACGCCGGGAGCGTCGGCATCGACCTCTCCGACGTCACGATACTCGATCTGAGCCCCGAGTCCGATGCCTTCGTCGGGGGGGCGTCCTACGACCTCTTCGCCGACGACGTGGACGGCGTCGACGTCACCGAATCCGTCGTCGAGGCCGTCGACGAACACGACCCCGACCGGGTGTTCGTGGACCCCCTCACGCACCTCCGGGAGTTCGCGCCCGACGACTATCGCTTCCGGACCGAGGTCGCGGGGTTCATGCGGTATCTCAAGGAACACGGCGCGACGGTTCTCTTCTCGACGCAGCCGAGCGCCGCGGGCGGCGACGACGACCTGCAGTTCATCGCGGACGGGGCGCTCACCCTCTCGCGGGACGGGCGGCGGCGCACGCTCGCCGTCGAGAAGTTCCGCGGCTCCGACTTCGACGGGGGCGAACACACTCTCCGCATCACGGGCGACGGAATCTCCGTCTACCCCGTTCTCGTGCCCAAGGCCCACAGCCGCACGTTCGAGAACGAAATCCTCCCGATGGGCGTCGAGGAGTTCGACGAGTTGCTGGGCGGCGGGTTGAACCGGGGTACGGTCACCATCGTCGCCGGCCCCAGCGGCGTCGGCAAGACGACCACCGCCGCCCAGTTCGCGGCCGCCGCGGCCGAACGCGGCGAGCGCGCCGCGATGTACCTCTTCGAGGAAGCCGAGTCGGTCCTCCGACACCGCACGTCCGCCGTCGGCATCCCCCTCCCCGAGATGGCGGCGGCGGGCCACCTCCACGTCTCGGAGGTCGAACCGCTCGAAGCCTCGCCCGACGAGTTCGCGGCGACGGTCCGCGAGGAGGTCGAAGAGGAGGGCGCTTCGGTCGTCGTCCTCGACGGCATTTCGGGCTACCGGCTCTCGATGCTCGGCGAGCCCGACCGGCTGGTCCGGGAGCTCCACGCGCTCTGTCGCTACCTCCGGAACATGGGTGTGACGGTCATCCTCATCGACGAAGTCGACTCAGTCACCGGCGACTTCAACGTGACCAGCGAGCGGACGAGCTATCTCGCCGACAACATCGTCTTCCTGCGTTACTTCGAGGCTGAGGGCGAAATCAGAAAGGCCGCCGGGGTGCTCAAAAAGCGGGCGGGCGACTTCGAGCGCACGCTCCGCGAGTTCATCATTACGACCGACGGCATCACCCTGGGCGCCCCGCTCACCGGGATGCGCGGCGTGCTCACGGGGACGCCGAACTACGACGAGTCCGACCTGTGACGGCCGCCGACGTCGAGGAGGAAGCGCGGGTCCGACTGCTCGTGGGCGACGAGCGCAACCGCGAGCGCCTACACCGGTGGGTAACCGAGCGCTCGGGGATGTCACCCGCGCCGTCCGGCGCCTTCCCGGACCTCTACGTCGCTGACCCAGAGGGGCTCCGCGAGAGCGCCGCGGAGGTCGGCCACAGTCAGCGGACGGTCGACCCGGAGTGGATTCCGCTCCTGCTCGTCGTGCCGGCGGACCGCGAGGCGACCGTCGAGGACCTCGAGCGCTTCGAAGCCGAGCACGGGTTCCACATCGACGCGACGGTGAGCGCACCGCTGCGGGAGGCCGCGCTCACACGAGAGGTCGAAACCCTGCTGCGGAGCCGCCGGCTGGCCGGCGACCTCGCCGAGCGCGAGGCGCGACTGCGCCTCTACCGGCGCGCGATGGACGACATCCAGCAGGGAATCACCATCGCCGACGCCCGCGCCGATGACTACCCCGTCATCTACGTCAACGACGCCTTCGAGCGCATCACGGGCTACGCCTGTGAGGAGGTGCTGGGTCGGAACTGCCGCTTCCTCCAGGGGCCGGGCACCGCCGAGGAATCGCTCGACGAGATACGTGCGGCCCTCGAAACCGAGACGTCGGTCACCGTGGAGCTACTCAACTACCGCCGCGACGGCACCCCCTTCTGGAACCAGCTTCACCTCGCGCCGATACGCGACGGGTCGGGCGCCGTCACCCACTACATCGGGCTCCAGCGCGACGTGACCGAGCGCAAGCGACGCTTCCAGCGCCTCTCGGTCCTCGATAGGGTGCTCAGACACAACATCCGGAACAAGACCAACGTCATCGCGGGCTACGCCGCGGACGTCGAATCGGGGCAGGCGACGGACCCGGTCAGGGCGGGGGCCGCCATCCGTCGGGCCGCGAACGACCTGCTCTCGCTCTCGGAAGCGGCCCGGGAGTTCCACGACGCGATGGAGGCGACCGACGAGCGGCGGGTGCGCGACCTCGCGGAACTCAGCGCGGAGGCGGTGGCGACGACGCGGGCGGAGTTGGCAACCGACGCCGAGATGCGGGTCGAGGGAAGTGGCGTCGAGGCCCCCGTGACGCCCGCAGTCGAACTCGCGCTGGAGGAGCTCCTCGCCAACGCCGTCGAGCACAGCGACCGCGACCGTCCGAAGGTGACCGTAACCGTCTCGGAGGCGGACCAGTGGGCCGAGGTCGCCATCGCGGACGACGGCCCCGGTATCCCGGAAGGCGTGCTCTCGGTCATCGACTCGCCCGCCGAGACGGCGACCGAACACCTCGACCGGTTGGGGCTCTGGCTGGTCTCGTGGGCCGTCCGGAGCGCGGGCGGCGAACTCGCTTTCGAGGCGAACGAGCCCCGCGGGTCGGTTGTTCGGGTCCGCCTCCCGAAACAGCCCGGCGCGTAGGACCGACACCGAGTTATCCCTCCGGGTCGCCAGATGTACCATGGCAGAGGAGGAGGGCTCGCGGACGTGGCTCGTCTTGCTGGGTGTCGCCGCCGCGTTGGTCGTCATCGCCGTCGGCGGGTCAGTTCTGGGCGGGGACACCCAGGCGTACGTCGGTATCACGACCGCGCTCGTCGCGGCCGGAGTCGGCGCCTATCTCGGTCGCAGAATCGGAACGAACCTCTAGAGGTCGATGTCGATGTTACCCTTGCTGTCCCAGATGCGGGTCATCAGATCCGCGAACAGCGCCGTCCTGAGCGGGTAGCCCGCGTCGTTTTCCTCCATTCCGGCGCCTTCGAGCGCCCGCACGAAGTCCTCGCGGTGGTCCATCTCCGCGATGGTCTCCCGGACGTCGAAGGAGAGCACGCCGCGCTCGTCGGTGTCCACCCAGTCGGCGGTGTGGCCGTAGTCCTCGTACTGGAGTTCGTACGTCTCGCCGCCGGCGAGTTCGACGATGTCGGAGACGGCACCCACTTCGAGCCACCCACCCTCGGTGCTCTCGACGTAGAGGACGCCGTCGTCGATACGGGTCTCGTAGCGCTCCATGCACCACGTTACCGGCCCCCCGGGATAAAGGGCCTCTCACTCGGGCCCGCTACGCCGTCCACTCGGCGGCGTCGTCCCGCGGGCGATAGCCCAGCTCCGAGCGCGCCGATTCGAGGCCGAACCACCGCGAGCGGTTGTCCGAGACGCCCGAGAAGACCCCGAACTCGACGGAGTCGTCGTCGAGCACACAGCGCAGTTGGTGTGCGAAGTCGCGCCGGGAGTGCCACATCGAGCTCATGCGGGCGACGGCGCGCTCGTATTCGGGGGACCCACGCTCCCAGTCGCCGTTGTCGACGCCCTGCTCGGCGTCGCCGTATGGGTGGTCGTAGCGGGGCCACTGCATCGAGCAGATGCGTAGAACGTAGCCCCGCTTGGGGTAGTCGTGGTAGTCGACGTAGTACCGGAGGAGTGCCTCGCCCCAAGCCTTGCTCGCGCCGTACACCGAGTCCGGGCGGACGGGCTCGGAGTTGTCGAGGACGAAGCCGTAGCCCGGCTCGTAGAGCGCCGGCGCGTGCTCCCCCTCGTAGCCGCCCATCACGTGGTTCGTCGAGGCGAAGACGAACTCCTCGATTTCGTTCTCCCGGGCGGCTTCGAGGGCGTTGTAGGTTCCGAGCAGGTTCGGCTCGAAGACGTCCTCCCACCCGCTCTCGGGGTCGGTGTACCCCGCGAAGTGGAGAAACGAATCGTGGCCCGCCGAGGTTTCGACCAGCCGGTCCCTGTCCGCAACGTCCCCGAGGACCGTGTCGTAGCCGCCGTAGGGGTGGTCGTCGTCGCGGTCGGAGCGGTTGAAGTAGGTGAAGTCGTAGGCCTCCTCGCCCTCCAGGTGGTCAATGACGGCGGTGCCACACTTCCCGTAGGAGCCGGTGAGGAACACGTCGGTGGGCATACCGGCCACCACGCCCGCCGGGCCATAAGTCCGGGTGGTTCCGCCGTATCGGAAGCCACAGGGGGCCCGCGCTCTCCCGCTCACCTGTGCGCCGAAGCCGCTTCAGATGGGTCCTCGTCGTCCTCGCCGCGCTGGCGATGGGCGCCGCCGGTACCTACCAGTTCGTCTGGTCCTCCGTCCGCACGGCGGTCGGACTCCGGTTGGCGGTCCCGGAGACCGGCCTCGGCATCGCCTTCAGCGCGTTCGTCGTCGCCCAGGCGCTCGTCCAGCTCCCCGCCGGCCGGGTCCGCGACCGCCGGGGGCCCGCGCTCCCGCTCCTCGCGGGCGGCATCCTCGTCACCGCTGGTTACGTCGGCATCGCCCTTGCCGGCGACGCCGCGAGCGTCATCGTCGCCTACGGCCTCGGCGGGCTCGGGTCGGGCGTCGTCTACTCGGCGGCCATCTCTACCCCCGTCAAATGGTTCGACGACCGCCGCGGGCTCGCGACGGGCGTCGTCACGATGGCCTACGGTGGCGTGAGCGGCCTGCTCATTCCCTCCGTGCGGGCGGGCTTGGACGGCGCGTTCCGCGAGACGCTGTTCGCGCTCGGGCTGGGCGCCGGCCTCGCCTGCATCGTCGCGGCGCCCGTCCTCAGGGACCCCGAACGGGGCGAACGCGAGGACCCCGACTCGACCGACGACGTCCCGGACGCCTACGGCTGGCGCGAAACCGTCAGAACGCCCCAGTTCTGGGCGCTCTACCTCGTGTTCATCGTCGTCAACGGCGTCGGGCTGATGTTCATCGGAAAGGCCGTCGCGCTGGCGGGCGCGCTCGGCCTGCCCGAAACGGCGGGAACGGGCGCCGCCTCCGTCATCGCGCTCGCGGACTCCGCCGGCATCGTCCTGCTCGGCGCGCTCTCCGACAGGCTGGGCCGCGAGCGGACGATATCGCTCACCCTCTTCGTCTGCGCGCTCGCGCTCGCCGGCGCCGTCCTCGCGGGGAACGCCGGGCGTCCCCTCGCCTTCGTCGTCGGGCTCGCGGGCGCGGCGTTCTTCCGCGCGCCGACGTTCTCCATTCTGCCCGGCCTCGTGGGCGAGTACTACGGGACCGCGCGCTCGGCGGAGAACTACGCGGCGCTCTACACCGCGAAGGTGTGGGGCGGCCTCGGCGCGGGCGCCGTCGCCAGCGTCGCCGTCGCGCTCACCGGGTGGGCAACGGCCTTCCTCGTCGGCGCCGGCCTCATCGGGGTGGCGGGCGTGGCCGTCGCCCTCCTCCCGCCGGTCGAGCGATAGCGTACCTATCGGCCCGCCCGGTGCTGTCAGCGGGTGTCGCGAGTACGCAGGTCGCGGACGATGGCCAACACCTTCGTCTCGCCCCCGTACTCGATGACGGCGCCCGCCGCCTCGCCCGGGACCGCCTCGCCGTCGGCCGTCACGCACTCCGCACGGAGCAGGTCGCCGCCCTCTTCGAGGACGGTCTCGGCGAACGAGACGACGTCGTCCGTATCGTCGGGGTAGACGGTTTCGATGTCCATTCCGCGCAGTTCCTCGCGGTCGTATCCCAACATCGCCGCCGCGGCGGGGTTGGCCTCCTCGATGGCTTCCCGTTCGGGGTCGAGGACGAAGATGGCGTCGTGAGCGCCCTCGAACACCGCGCGGAAGCGCTCGTCGTCGCCGTCGGCCGCCGCGGCGTGGCGCTCCTCGACGGCGTGTTTGACGCGGTTCGCGAGGAGTTCGAACGTCTCGGTTCCTCCCTTCTGGAGGTAGTCGGTGACGCCCGCGGCGATGGCGTCGCTGGCGACCTCCTCCGACCCGCGGCCGGTGTAGAGGATGAAGGGTACGTTCGGCTCGCGCTCCCGGACCGCCGTGAGGAACTCCAGGCCGTCCATGCCGGGCATCTCGTAGTCCGAGACCACGCAGTCAAAGGCCTCGGATTCGATTCGTTCGAGGGCCGCCTCGGGGTCCGTCTCGGTGACGGTCTCCGCACCGTCGAGTTCGAGTTCGAGGTAGTGCGAGACGGTCCGCGCGGTCGTCCCCTCGTCGTCGACGGCGAGGACGCTGGGGGAACTCGACATACCCGCTCGATTTCCGTGGTACGCTGAAGAAAGTGATGACCAATGATTCTGTGTCCGCGCGGGAACGTCCGGTCCCGCCGACCGCCCGCTCGGGACGGCTATATACCTGTCAATAGGGTCGGACAGGAACGATAATTTAAAATCGGGGCGGCCGATACAGTAGGGTATGTCCTCGGCACCATCGGTCCGCGCGCGCATCGACGAGGATGAGTCCGCCTGCACGCTCTACCCGAGCGACGCGACGGGGGTAGAGCTCATGTCGACGTGGGTGAGCGCCGAAGCCGGCTCCTACGTCGCGCTGGCTGAGATGCGCTGAGGTGCCGACAGGCAAAAGGCGGGGGCGCGAGTCCCCCCGAGTATGGCACGAACCGCCATCAACCTGTACAGCGTTCGTGAGTTGGACGAGCCGCTCCCGGAGACTCTGGAGCGGGTCGCCGAAGCCGGCTACGACGGGGTCCAGTTCTCGGGCGGTCTCGGGGACGCAGACCTCGAGGCGGTCACCGAGGTCCTCGACCGGACGGGCCTCGAAACGACCGGCGCCCACGTCGACATCGCCGAGTTGGAACACGAGTTAGAGGAGGCACAGTCGCTCTACCAGGAGACCCTGGGCTGCGATTCGGCGGTCGTCCCGTACCTCTCGGCGGACCACTTCGCCTCGACGCGCGCCGTCGAGCACACCGCGGGGCGCCTGACCTCCCTCGCGCACCGCCTCAGCGACAAGGGGTGGAAACTCCACTACCACAACCACGACCACGAGTTCGCCGAACTCGACGACGACTCCCTCGCCTTCGACGCCTTCGCCGCCGAGGCGAGCGAAATCGGGCTGGAAGTCGACGTGGGGTGGGTCCAGTACGCCGGCTACAACCCCGTCGACCTCATCAACGAGTACGCCGAGCGCATCGACATCGTCCACCTGAAGGACGTCGCCGCCGACGCGCCCCACGACGAGTGCTTCCGCGAACTCGGCGAGGGCGACGTCGACGTACAGGCCTGCGCGGACGCCGCCCGCGACGCGAACGCCTCCTGGCTGGTGTACGAACACGACGAGCCCGAGAACCCCGTCGAGTCCATCACTCACGGCGCGGACCTGCTGAACTCCCTGTAGGGGAGAAAACACTTACCGCCCGGTACGGGTCCATGAGATATGCGAACGGCCATCGTCCTCCTCTGCGCCGCGGCGCTCCTCCTCGCCGGCTGTGCGGGCGCGCCGGCCGGTGGCTCCGACCCGGGTTCGAACACGACTGAAACGACCACCACGAGTACGACCAGCACGACGACCGAAACGGCCGATACGAGTACGACGACCGAGACGACGAGTACGACCATCACGACGGCCGACGACCCGGAGAAGGGCGACAACCTGCTCTCGCTCTCGGCGGTTCCCAACAGCACGGCCGAGAACGCGAGCGCCCACGAAAAGGCGAACTTCTCGGCGCTGAGCGCGGCCCAGCGCGAGGTGTTCCTCGAAGCCCACGACTGCGACTGCAACGTCGAACAGTCGGTGTTCCGGTTCAACGACAAGGACCGCATCCAGTACGTCCGCTACGAGGGGCAGTGGTACTTCCTGCGCGTCACAATCGTCTGAGACGGGTCTCCGCCATCGCGGTCTACCGGTCGCTACCGGTAGTTCGCCCCCGCCTCCTCCAAGCAGTCTTCGAGGGCGTGGGCGGCTACTTTAAACGCCTCCGGCCCGGAGTACCCCCCTTTCTCGTCCTGTGAGGCCAGATGCGGTTCGAGCGAGGCGAACCCACTGAAGCCGCGCCGCGAGAGCGCTTCGAGGATTTTGGGAATGTGCCCGTCGCCCTCGCCCGCGGGTTCGATGTTGTGGCGCTCCCCGCGCACGGCGTCCTTGATGTGGAGGAACTCGACGTACTCCACGAGGTCCAGGAGCGCGTCGGGGTACGTCTCGACGCCGAGTTCGAGGAAGTTCGCCGGGTCGAAAATCGCCCGGAGGTTCTCGGAGTCGACGGTTTCGAGGATGTCCCGACAGCGTGCGGGCGTGTCGCCGTAGATGTCCTTCTCGTTCTCGTGAAGCAGGGTCACGCCGGTCCCCTCGGCGCGCTCGGCCTTCCACGCCATCCGGCGCATCACCTCGTCTCTGTGTTCGCTCGGGTCGTCGCCCTCGGGAATCCAGTAGGAAAAGAGGCGGATGTAGTCGGCGTCGAACTCGTCGGCCATCTCCAAGGCGGTCTCGAAGCGCTCCTTGTGGGGCTCGAACTCCTCCTCGATGCCGATTTTCCCGATGGGCGAGCCGATGGCGGAGACCTCGACGCCCGCCGCGTCGAGTTTTTCGTGCACCCGTTCGATCTGGTCGTCGCTCAGATCGAGGACGTTCGTCCCCCACACGCCCCGCAAATCGAGATAGTCGATGTCCAGTTCGTCGAGGACGTCGAGTTGCGTGTCCAAATCCTGGCTGATTTCGTCGGCGAACCCGGTGATGCGGAACTCCTCGTCGTGCATGGCGGTTTCTCCGGCCCCCGGCAGGTAACTGTTGGTGTCGGCGAACCCTCCCCGAAACCGAAAACCACGACAGGGGTGGGTGTGAGGGACAACCATGGTACGAACTGGAATCCAGCTCTACACGCTCCGCGAGATGGACGCGACGGTGCCCGAAATCCTCGACGCCGTCGGGAAGGCGGGCTACGACTCGGTCGAGTTCGCCTATCGGGTGCTGGAGGACGACACCGATGTGGAGCGCTGCGCCGAGGTCATGGACGAACACGGCCTCGAAGCGGCGGCGGCCCACGTGAGCCTCGACGAGCTCGAAGACGGCGTCCCCCACGCCGATGCCTACGAGACGCTGGGCGTCGAACGCCTCGTCCTCGCCTACCTCGGTGAGAGCCACTTCGAGTCGGAGATGGCCATCGCCGAGACCGCCGAACTCCTCGACGACCTCGCGTTTACCGCCGCCGAGGCGGGCTTCGAGTTGGGCTACCACAACCACGACCACGAACTCGTCGAGGTCGGCGGCGAGCACGCCCTCGAAACGCTGATGGAGGAAACGTCGCGCGTCGTCTACGAACTCGACATCGGGTGGACGCACGCCGGCGGCGCCGACCCCGCCGGGATTCTGGAGGACCACGGCGCAATCATTCCGATGGCCCACGTGACGGACGTGAGCGAGGCGGGCGAGTCCGCCGAACTCGGCGAGGGCGAGGTCGATTACGGGAGCGTGATGCCCGTCGCCCGTCGGGTCGGCGTCGAGTGGTATATCTACGAGAACGACGACCCCGAGGACTTAGCGGAGTCGCTGGCCCACGGCGCCCACGAACTGCGCGAGTTGCTCTGAGGGGTTTACCGCGCCCGATTCGACCATCGCGGCGAGCGGGTTGTTCGATGTCGAGGGGGTCGGGTCCGCGCCCGCGCCGACGAAGGCCACTCGGGAACTCATGGCACCCACCTCAGCCGTCTGCGGGGATGAAGGACGCTATCCCCCCGCACACCGGCCGGGAAAAGGAATATGTGGGGGCCGACTAACCGTTCAGTATGTTCGACCTGTTGGTCAACCCCGACGCGTTCTTCCGCGAGCGCGCGGAGGACCCTCCCGCCCTCCCCCCGTTAGCTATCGTCGCGGTCGTCGCCCTCATCGGCGGCGTCTCGGCGTTCCTCGTGACACAGCAGATTTCGGCGTCGTTCCCGGACGACGTTCGACAGTTCGCGCTCATCGGTGCCGTCGTGGGCGGGGTCTTCGCGGTTCTCGTCACCGCCGTCATCTGGGTCGTTACGTCCGGCGTGGCTCACGCCGTCTCCGGGTTCCTCTACGACACCGAGGGCGACTTCAAGGACACGCTGCTCTGTACCGGCTACGGCTACGCGCCCCGTATTCTCGGCGCCGCGGTCGGCGTCGCCGCCACGTATCTCGCCTACCAGACGGTGCCGGTTCCGACGGACGCGACGAACCAGCAGGCGATTCAGGAGTTCAGCCGAGCGGTTTCGAACTCCCCGTACACGCTCGTCTCCTCGGTCGTCTCGGTCGTCGTCCTCGTCTGGCAGTGGTTCCTCTGGTCGTTCGCGCTGAAACACGTGCGGAACCTCACCCTCCGTGAGGGCGCGATTTCGGCGGGTGTCCCCCTGGGGCTGTTGCTCCTCTGGAACGTCTACAACCTCGTGGGGAGCGTCGCATGAAACGCGGGGCGCTCGTCCTCTGTGCCCTCCTCGTCGTCTCGACGCTTCCTGTCGGACTCGCGTCGGGCGCCGTGAACGTCTCGGTGACCGACGCGACCGTCTCGCCGGAGACGCCCGCGCCGGGCGACACCGTGACGGTGCGGCCGACGATACGGAACGCGGACAGCACGGACGACTTCGAAGTCAACGCCATCGCGATCCGCTCGACGGGGAAGTCCCTCAAAGAGTACACACGCATCGAGAACGTCGGAACCGTCGCAGCGGGCGATTCGCTGACCGTTCCGCTGACTCTCTCCTTCGATTCGCCCGGCGAACGCTTCCTCCGGGTCGTCGTCTACGGCGAGGGACCCGGCGGACAGAACAAGCGTGTCGAATACCCCGTCACCATCGACGTGCGCCGCGAGAACCCGCAGTTCGCCGTCGAGGCGGCGGACACCATCGTCGGCACGTCCACGACCGTCGAAGCGACGGTGGCGAACGGTCTCGACTACGACCTGCGGAACGTCGAACTCAACCTCACAACGCCGGACGGCGTCGAACGGCGGGTCGCCGCGGGCCTCCCCTCCGGAACCGAACGCACCTACGAGTTCGCCGTCACGCCCGACAATCCGGGGATGAAGGAACTGGAGGCGACCCTGCGCTACGAGACGAATAACGGCCGTCAGCGCGTGATGACCCGAACGGTCACCTTCGAGGCGGAACCCTTCCGGCGTTCGGTCGAGCTGGACGCCAGCCCGGTCGGAGAGGGGCGAACCCGGGCGATACAGGTGGGCCTCTCCAACCGCGGGAACGCGCCCATCGAGAACGTCACGCTCAGCGCGACCAGCGAGAACGCGACGCTCTCGACGGTCTACCTGCCCGAGGTTTCGGCGACCGCCCAGCGCAGTGTCCCGCTCAACGTCACCGCTATCGACGGTGAGGGCCGCTTCGAAGCGACTGTCAGCGCGACCTACGAGACGGGCGAGATGACGCGGACGAAGACCGAAACGGTCCACCTCGTCTCCCGGCCAGGCCGCGTTCGGCTGACCGGCCTCGACGTCGAGGAGGAAGCGGGAAGCCTCCACATCGTCGGGAGCGCCAGCAACGTCGGCCTGACGGCGGCGAACGGCGTCGTCGTCTCCGTGCTCCCCTCCGAGACGGTCCAGCCGGCCTACCCCGGCAAGGAGTACTTCGTCGGGACCGTCCCCGAGAGCGACTTCGTCTCCTTCGACGTGTACGCCGACGCCGACGCTAACGCCACTGTCGTTCCGCTCGAAGTCTCCTACGTCGTCGACGGCCGGGAGGTCGTCCGGCGTACCGAGGTCGATATCCCCGGCGGCGGCGCGCCGGCCCCGGAGCCGAGCGGCGGTGGGGACGGCGGCGGGATGCTCGGCGCCCTCGCCATCGGCGGCGTCGTCCTCGTGGCCGCGCTCGGCCTGATGTACGTCGCGTGGAGGAACTACCGTGGCGATACTTGAGGCCCGTGACGTCACCCGTCGCTACGAGACGGGCTCCGAGACGGTCGACGCGCTCGCGGGCGTCGATTTTAGCATCGACGCCGGCGAGTTCGTCTCCATCATGGGCCCCAGCGGGTCGGGGAAGTCCACGCTGTTGAACATGCTCGGCCTCCTCGACAACCCCACCGAGGGCACCGTTCTGCTCGACGGGGAGGACGTGACGACGTTCACTGACAAGCGCCGGACCACGGCCAGGAAGAACACCATCGGGTTCATCTTCCAGGCGTTCTACCTCATTCCGACCCTGACGGCCCGGGAGAACGTCGAAGTGCCCCGCCTGCTGGAGCGCGACCCGGAAACCCCCGAGCGCGCGGCGGAACTCCTGGGTCGCGTCGGCCTCGGGGAGCGGGTCGACCATCGCCCCGACGAGCTCTCGGGCGGGCAGAAACAGCGCGTCGCCATCGCGCGCTCGCTCATCAACGAACCCCGGGTCCTCCTGGCCGACGAGCCGACGGGGAACTTGGACCGGGAGACCGGTCGGAAGATCCTGGAAGAGTTCCAGCGCATCCGCGACGAGGGCGTCGCCATCGTCACCGTCACCCACGACCCCCTCCTGAACGAGTACGTCGATAGAACGGTGCAGGTGGAGGACGGAAAAATCAAAGCGGTTCTCGACGACCCCTCGGAGGCAGATGGGCTTCGCTGACCGCATCTACCGTCGGTTCCCGACGGTGTTGATGGCCCGGCGCAACCTCACCCGGACGACGCTGCGCTCGGTGCTGGCGGCGCTGGGCATCGTCATCGGCGTCGTCGCCATCGCCTCCCTGGGTATCATGGGTGCGACGCTCCAGTCCGGCGTCCTGGGCTCCCTGGGGGGTATCGGCAACGAGGTCGTCGTCTCGCCGGCCGCCAACGCCGGCGTCGAGTCCCTGAACGACCGTGACGTGCGGGAGATACGCCGAGCCGCCACGGGGTCGGTTACGCCGATACGAAGCGGACAGGGGCTCGTCACCTACGGGCGCCAGCAGTCGGCCGCACAGATATACGGGATGGACAACCCCGGCGAAGCCTACGACGCGGCCGAGGGGCGGATACCGAACCCCTTGCGCTCGGGGGCGCTCGTCGGCTCGGCGCTCGCGGAGCGCTTGGAGATATCGCCGGGCAACTCCATCACCGTGCGTGGGGAAACGTATCGAGTCGCTGGCGTGGTCGCCTCCCAGGGGGGGTTCTCGCCGGTAAGCCCGAACAGCGCCGTCATCCTCCCCTCGAATCGGGTCCCCGGCGAGGGGTGGAACCAGGTCGTCATTAGCGCCGAGACCGGGCAGGCGGCAAACGAGTCCGCGGTGGCGGTTCGCGAGGCGCTCAACGACCGCGAGGAGCGCGTCTCGGTGTTCGAACTCGCGTCCATCACCGACCAGATCGGCCAGGTGTTCGGCCTCCTCAACACCTTCCTGCTCGCCGTCGGCTCCATCTCGCTGGTCGTCGCGGGGGTGTCCATCCTGAACGTGATGCTCATGTCCACCATCGAGCGCCGGGGCGAAATCGGCGTCCTCCGCGCGGTCGGCTACCAGAAGCGGGACGTGTTGAAGGTCCTCCTCGCGGAGGCCGGCCTGCTGGGCGCCCTTGGCGGGATTGTGGGCGTCGTCTTCTCCCTCATCGTCGGGCTGGTCGTCGCACAGGTGATGCTGGACGACCCGCTCGCGGTGCTCGAACCGGGAACGGCGATGTATCTCCCGCTCGCCTTCCTCTTCGGCATCGTCACGTCGATGGTGGCGGGTCTCTACCCCGCGTGGAAAGCCGCCAACGAGCGGCCCGTGGACGCGCTGCGGAACTCCTAGTAGTCCGCTATCGCCGCGCCCACGTCCAACCCCCCTCGGAGGGCCGTGTGTAGCCTCGATTTCCCCGCGACGGTCCAGTCGCCGGCGACGAACAGCCCCTCCTGTGCGGCGCGTGCGACCGTCATCGCGTCCGCGGTTCCGTCCGCGAGGGCGTGCTCCCACCCTATCGTGTCCGTCCAGTCCGGGTCGGCGAAGCGCCCGTCGTCCAGCAGGTCGGCCACGAGTTCGGCTGCCTCGTCCGCCCCCTCGACGCCGTTCGCGATGCGCTCGGCCGACCAGTCGGGCGCCATCTGCGCGACGAGCAGGGACTCGCCCTCGGGGACGTGGCCCGCCTTCTCCGACTCGCGGGCGAGCCAGCCGATGTTGTGTTCGTTGTCGGTGTTCACCAGCGCGTAGTAGGGCTTCTCGTCGGGGAACGAATAATGAAGCACCGCGGTCAGAATCGAGCGGTAGTCGATAGTTCGGGCCTCCGCCGCGAGCGCGGCGGTCGCCTCGGTGTCGCCGGCCAGCAGGTTCGCGGTGACCGGCGCCGGCGGCGTGAGCAGCGCCGCGTCGAAGCGCTCGGTTTCCCCCTCGACGGTGAGTTCCCACCCCTCGCCCGCGCTCGCGACGGACTCGACTTCCGTGTCCGTATGTATCGCTGCTTCGGCGCGCTCCGCGAGGCGCTCACCCAACTCCGCGAGGCCGTTCTCGTAGGTCCACTTGTGGGCGTCCGCGTCCTCGCCGGGCGCGATTTCGCCCGCGGAGTCGAAGGTCCAGACGGGCTTCTCGGCGTCGACGAGCCCTTCCTCCCCCAGCGAGCGCACCAGGTCGTTCACGGTCTCGTCCTCCGATTTGAGGTAGTTCGCGCCCGAGTCGTACGCACACCCGTTCCGACTGCGGGTCGCGGCCCGTCCCCCCACGCTCCCTTTCTCGTAGACGGTCACGTCGATGTCTGTGTCCGCGAGGGCGACTGCGGCGCCGAGGCCGCTCACGCCCGCGCCGACGACGGCGAGGTCCATTACTCCCACAGTCGGACCCGGGACGGAAAACGCTGTATGCCTCGCGTTCTATGGGTTCGTATGTGCGGTCGCTACGCCCTCATCTCGCCCGTCGCCGAAATCGAGGCGCGGGTCGGCGCGCGAGTCGGCCCCGACCTCGCCGCTGAACTCCCGCGGTACAACGCCGCGCCGGGCCAGGAACTCCCCATCAAACGCGACGCAGGCGACGCCGTCGACGCCGCGCGCTGGGGGTTCGTGCCCGAAGGGAGTAGACGGCGGGCGGACGCGGACCACATCAACGCCCGCAGCGAGACGGTCGATGAAAAGCCGACGTTCCGGGACGCCTTCGAGGCGGACCCTGAGAACCCGACGCGGGGCCGGTGTGTCGTTCCCGTCGACGGCTTCTACGAGTGGACCGACGACGGGCCCTACTACGTCTCGGTCGAGGACCGGCCCGTCCTTCTCGCGGGTGTGTGGGAGGAGTGGACGCCGCCGACCACGCAGACGGGCCTCGACTCCTTCGGCGCGGGCGGGCCCGAAGACCCCGACCCCATCAGGACGTTCGCCGTGCTCACGAATGAGCCGAACGAGTTGGTCTCGGAGCTCCATCACCGGATGGCGACCGTCGTGTCGGACCCGGCGGCCTACCTGTCCGCTGGTGCGCTCCCCGACACGCCGTTCCCCGCGGAGCGCATGTCGGCCCGCCGGGTCTCGACGGCGGTGAACGACCCCGCGAACGATGGGCCCGAAGTCCTGACCGCGCCGGCCGAGTGATTTCTTCAGGGGCAAAATACAGGCCGCTCGCTTCCGATTCCCCGGTATGCTCTCTGTCTCGGGATTGCGAAAGGAGTACGGCGAGGTTGTCGCCGTCGCCGACTCCTCCTTCGAGGTCGCCGACGGTGAGGTGTTCGGCGTCGTCGGCCCCAACGGCGCGGGTAAGACGACGACGCTGAAGACGCTCGCGGGGCTGCTGGAGCCCACGTCCGGGGAGGTCCGTGTCGCGGGCTACGACGCCAAGGACCCGGAGATGCGCCGCCACTTGGGCTGGCTCCCGGAGGAATCCCCCCTCTACGAGGACATGACCGCCCACTCCTACCTGCGCTTCTTCGCGGACCTCTACGATGTGGACCGGAAAACAGCGAACGAGCGCATCGCCTCCACGCTCGACCGCCTCGAACTCGACCAGCGCGAGCGGAAACTGGGGAACTGCTCGAAGGGGATGAAACGGAAGGTCGCCATCGCCCGCTCGCTGGTCAACGACCCCGACGTGCTCGTCTACGACGAACCGGCCTCCGGGCTCGACCCGCTCACTACCCACGAGGTCATCGAGTTCACCGGCGAGCTCGCCGAGCGGGGGAAGACGGTGGTGTTCTCCGCGCACAACCTCTATCACGTCGAGGCGGTCTGCGACCGAATCGCCATCATGAACGACGGCGAAATCGTTTCCCAAGGGAGCCTCGACGAGATCCGCGCCGCCCACGGCGGCACCACCTACACGGTCACCGCCGACGCGCGGGTCGCGGGCTACGACGCCGAACCGGTCGCAGAGGGATACGCCTACGAACTCGACTCAATGGACGACGTGGAGGCCCTCCGGGACGCGCTCGACGGGGAGATACTCGACATCCGCACGGAGGAGTCGAGTCTCGAAGACGTCTTCCTCTCGGTGGCCCGGGCGTGACGCCCCGATTCCTGCGGGTGGCGCGCTGGGAAGTCGAGCGCGGTGCTGACGCGCTGGACCGGCGGGCGCTCGCGGGCGTCCTCCTCGCGCTCCTCGCCGTCGGTGCCGCCGCCCCGACGCTCGCGTCGAACGCCGGGACCCCCGACGCGGATATCTACCCCGTCGCCGTCTCCGATTCGAGTCCGTATCACGAGCCCGTCGAGCGCTCCGGGCCGCTCCGACCCGTCGCCCCCGGGACGGACGCGGTCCTCGAAATCTCAGGGACCGAGGTGCGGGCGCCCGACTCCCCGACGGGGCGCGCCGCCGCGGAAGCCCTCGCCTCGGCGGTCCGGGCGTACAACGACCGGCTGATGGAACGGGAGCCGGACCGCGCGGCGGCGTTCCCGGTGTCGGTGCGTCTGCGATACGTGGAGGTGGGCGGCTCGACGACGGGCGGGGCCGGCGCGTCGACGTCCGACTCCGGCGACACTGGGACCGATGCCGACTCAGGCGGGTCCGGAGCCACGGACGCGGGCGGTACCGGGGGCGGGAGCGATTCGAGCGGCGGCGGTGCCGCGTCCGCCGACTCCCTCGGCGCCGCCGGCTCCTCCCTTCTCGGCGGCGTCCAACAGGGAACACCCGGTGACATCCGTCCGCCGTTCCCGCTCGGTTCCCTGGTGTTGGCCTTCCTCTTCTTGGTCCCGCTGAACGTCGCCATCCAGGCGTACGGCGCGAGCGTCCTCAACGAGCGCATCAACCGCCGGGGGGAGGCCCTACTGGTGACGCCGCTCTCGCGCTCGGAAATCGTCGCGGGGAAGACGCTTCCCTACCTTCTCGCCTGCGTCGCCGTCGCCGCCGTCGTCGCGCTCGCCGTCGGCGCGGGCTTCCTCTCCGTTCTCGCGGTCTCGGCGCTCGCGGGGCTCTTTTTGGGATGTACCTTCCTGGCCGCCCTCTTCGCCCGCTCGTTCAAGGAGCTCACTTTCCTCACGACGACCATCAGCGTCGGGCTCACGGCCTACGCCTTCGTCCCGGCTATCTTCACCGACGTACACCCCATCGCGTCGGTCTCGCCGCTCACGGTCGTTGTCACCCAGCTCACCGGCGCGCCCGTCGAACTCGGGACGCTGCTGGTTTCGATGCTCCCGACGGCGCTCGCGGCGCTGGTCTGTTTCGGGCTCGGGGTGGGCATCTATCGCGAGGAGGACCTGTTTACCCAGCGCGCGCCGCCCGCGAAAGCCATCGACGCGCTCGCCGCACATCTCACGCTTCGGCGGTGTGCGCTCTGGGGCGCGCTTTCGATTCCATTCGTCCTCGTCGCGGAGCTGTTCGCCGTCGCCGTCCTCTTCGTCCTCCCGCTCGCGGTCTCCGTTCCCCTCCTGCTGGGCGCGCTGGCGGCCATCGAGGAAGTCGCGAAGAGCCTCTTCCTGTTCGCGGGCTTCGAGCGCGGTCGGCTGGAGCGGACCGACGCCACGGCGCTGCGGGCGGGCCTGCTCTCGGGGGTCGGCTTCGCCGTCGGGGAGAAACTTCTGTTGATTACCCAGCTCGTGGGTTTGCCGACGCTTGAACTCGGGCGACTGACGGTCGCGCCCGCCGCCGCGAGCGGCCCCGCCGCGCTCGTCCTCCTGCTCGCGCCGTTCGCGTTACACGCCCTCACCGCCGCGACGAGCGCGCTCGGCGCCCGGCGCTCGACGCGGGCGTATCTGGGAGCCCTCGGGCTCGCGGTGCTGTTGCACGTCGCCTACAACGCAACGGTGGTGACGACCCTTGCGTGAGCGCCTGGTCGTCGCGAAACGCGAGCTGGCGAGCCTGCGCGCCGAGAAGACGGTTCTCCTGGCGGTCGCCATCCAGCTGTTCGTCGCGGCCTTCTCCTCGTTTCTCGTGGTCGGGCTCGTCGCCCTCTACGCCCCGGGAGCGGCGGGCGGGTCCGCGACCGTCGCCGTCGCGGTCAGCGGCAACGCCACCGACGAACTCGCCCCGGTCATCGACGAGGGGCCGGCGCGGGAGGCGCTCACCTACACCGCCCGCGAGGACGCCCGGGCCGCCCTCGAACGCGGGCGCGTCGACGCGGCCGTCCACGCGACGCTCCGCCCCGAGGGGAACGTCACCGTCGACGCGGTTGTCCCGGAGGGGAGTTTCCGGACGACGCTCGCGGTGGCCGAACTCGGCGAGGCGTTCGAGGCCTTCGAGCGACAGCGCCGGGCAGAGCTCTCCGAGCGCCTGGAGCGCCAGCCGCTCCCGGTGCCCGAATCCCCCGGCGGCGCGTCCTTCGTCGGGTTCACGTACACTGTTCTCCTCCCCCTGTTGGTCTTCCTCCCGGTGTTCATCGCGGGCTCCGTCGCGGTGGACTCGCTGAGCGAGGAACTCGAACGGGGGACCTTCGAACTCCTGCGGGTAACGCCGCTCACCCTCCCCGAAATCGTCGACGGGAAAGCGCTCGCGAGCGCCGTCCTCGTTCCCGTACAGGTGGCGGCGTGGCTGGTCCTGCTCTCGCTGAACGGCGTGCGCGTCGCGGACCCCCTCTCGGTTCTCCTGCTGGCGGGCGCGTTCGGGACGGTCGCCGTCGCCGGCGGGTCGGCGCTCGCGCTCCTTGTACCGGAGCGGCGCTCCGCGCAACTGCTCTACTCGGTCGGCGCGCTCGCCGCGTTCGGCGGCGGGCTGTTCCTCCCCGTCAACCCGCCGAACGCCGTCGCCCGGCTGGCCATCGGGAGCGCGCAGGCCGGGACCCACGCCCTCGTCGCGGCGGCGGCGGTCGTCGCCGTCGTCGGCTACGCGGGCGTCCGGGCATTGTTGAGCCGGCGGGCCGTCGTCTGATTCCCGCCACAACCATTATATACGGATACTAGTATATTCGGCCTTGATGTCGAAAACGCTCAAGGTGTCCGGCTTCGCCGGGTTGACGGTACAGATGCTGTGGGGTATGGGGAACATCGTCGCGCTCATCGCGGCCGGGGGGAGCCCCGGCGCGGTCGTCGGGGCCCACGCCCACTTCGGCGTGCTCTCCATCCTGGCCGTCGTCACGGGCTTCGCCGTCGACGAGTTCGAGGTCACGGGGCGCCAGCGCTCCGTCGCCGTCTACGGCTTCGTCCTCGGGCAATGGCTCCTCCCGCTGACGACGGCGCTCGAAACCGTGAGCCGGCAGATCGCCCTGCTCGCGTTCGTCTGGGGCATCCTTCTCACGGCGTCGATGGGCATCATGGCGTACAACGCCTCCCAGCAGTAAGTCAGGGTTCGACCCGTATCGTTCCGGCCATCGAGGGCGCGTGCGGAACGCAGACGTAGCGGTACTCGCCGGGCGTTTCGAAGGTGTGTTCGTACGTCGCCCCCCGCGGCTCCGTCCGCATCGAGTTGTCGCCGTCGTAGGACGCGAACGGCTCCGCCCCCTCGGGGAGCGAGGCCGTCCCGCTGTGTTCGGGCACGCAACTGACGTTGTGGCTCGCCGACGCGAAGAACCACATCACCGTCTCGCCGGCCGAAACTGTCAGCGTCTCCGGGTCGAAGGTCAACTGCGTGTTCGGGCCGACGACCACGTCGGCGTTCTCGGGGACCTCGGTTCCCGTGTCCAGACAGCCGGCGAGACCGGCGCCGACGCCGGCCGCCGCGGCCAGTAACTCGCGTCTCGTTGTCACGTCTCCGGAACGAAGTTCGACCGATAAAACCGTATCGCTCGGCGGACACAGCGACGGCCCCGGTTACATCACGCCAGCGCTGTCGGCGATGAGGCCGTCCACGCCGGCCGCGCGGAGGCGCTCTGCCTCCGCCCTCGATTTGACCGTCCACGCGTTCACCTCGAGGCCCGCCCCGTGAGCGCGCTCGACGAACGACGCGTCCACCGCCGTCCGCTCGGGGTGGACGTACGAACAGCCCAACTCGGCGGCGACGTCGATATCCGGGTCCCGGCCGAGATACGCGAGCGGGACGTCGACGAGGTCGGACACCGTTGCGAGCACGTCCGGGTCGAACGCGGAGACGACGACCTCGCCGTCGTAAGCGTCGAGTCTCCGCACCGCGTCGGCCGCCAGCCCCCGCTCCTTGAGCTCGACGTGTACGGTCGTCGCCGGGAGCGCGTCGAGCACCGATTCGAGCGTCGGGATGCCGGTCCCGGAGTTCAACACGTCCATCGCGCCCAGCTCCGTCGCCGTGAAGGTCCGGAGCGGGCCCGCACTGTCGGTGACTCTGTCGACCGTCTCGTCGTGGCAGACCACGAGGTGCTCCGAGCCAGACCGGCGCACGTCGAACTCGACGGCGTCCGCGCTTCCGGCGGCGTCGCGGAGCGCGGGAAGGGTGTTCTCGGCCGCGTCGTCCGCGAAGCCGCGGTGTGCGATGAGGTCCACGGGTGCGGGGGCGCCCGCGGCGCCCATAGGCGTTGTGCTGTCGCCGGAAACCGTGACGGGGTATCGTGACATACTTCGGCGGACCCGCCGAATCGCGGGCAACTGATGGCTCCCGATTCGGCGCCCGACGGGGCGCCAATGGATTTCGAGACGTATCGTGACCGGGTGCGCAAGCCGCTGCTCCGAATCTTCCGGACGTTCGGCGTCGAGCGCCGACAGTGGCTCTACGTCGGCCTCGTCGTCAGCCTCTTCGAACGGCTGGCCTCGCTGGCTCCCCCGTTCATTCTGGGCATCGCCATCGACGCGGTGTTCAACCAGTCGACCGCCTACTCCCTCCCGCTCGTCCCGCCCGCGTGGATTCCCGCGGGCCGGGGGGCCCAGCTCTGGCTCTCAGTCGGGCTGATGACGGCGACGGGGTTGCTCGCCGCGGCGCTCATCGTCCCCCGCGGGCTGGCGCTGGACTACTACTCCCATCGGCTGATGCACGAGGTCCGCACGGAGACCTACGAGAAACTCCAGCGCCTGGATATGGGCTTCTTCGACGAACAGGAGACCGGCGAGCTGATGAGCGTCCTCAACAACGACATCTCGAACTTCGAGACGTTCTTCGACGACGCGCTCGGCCTCGCGGTGCGCATCACCACCGTCCTGCTCGGCGTCGTCGCCATCCTCCTCTACCTGAACTGGCAACTCGCGCTGGTCACCCTCGTCGCGGTGCCCCTCCTTGCCGTGCTCACGCTCTGGTTCATGCGCCGGGTCGAACCCGTCTACGACGCCATCCGGTCGGCGGTCGGCGACCTGAACACCCGCCTGGAGAACAACCTCGGCGGGATTCAGCTCATCAAGAGCACCGCCACCGAGAGCCACGAGCGCGAGCGGGTGACCGAGGCGTCGTGGAACTACTTCGCGACGAACTGGGACCGCATCAAAATCGAGTTGCTCTACTTCCCGGGCACGCAGCTCATCTCCCGGGCGTCCTTCATCGCCACTTTCGTCATCGGCGGCGTCTGGCTCGTCAACGGCCCGCCGGGCCCCTTCACGGGTACTCTCTCGGTGGGGGAACTCACGACGTTCCTGTTCATGAGCCAGCGCTTCACCGGGCCGCTCAGGAACATCGCGCAGGTCATCAATCACTACGAGAACGCCCGTGCCTCCGGCAAGCGCGTCTTCGGCCTCCTCGACATGCCGGTCCGCGTACAGGACGCCGAGGACGCCGTCGAACTCGACGACGTGGCGGGCGAAGTCGAGTACGACGACGTGGACTTCAGCTACGAGGAGGGTGGCGAGACGATTCTGGAGGACATCGACTTCACGGCCGAACCCGGCGACACCGTCGCGCTCGTCGGGCCGACGGGCGCGGGCAAGTCCACGGCGCTGAAGCTCCTGATGCGCCTCTACGACGTCGATTCGGGCGCCGTCCGCGTCGACGGCCACGACGTGCGCGAGGTCTCGATGGAGAGCCTGCGGAGCCACGTCGGCTACGTCAGCCAGGACACCTACCTCTTCGGCGACTCCGTCCACGAGAACATCGCCTACGGGAACTTCGACGCGTCCCGCGAGGAAGTGATAGAAGCCGCCGAAACGGCGGAAGCCCACGACTTCATCCGGAACTTACCTGAGGGGTACGACACCCAGGTCGGCGAGCGCGGCGTGAAGCTCTCGGGCGGGCAGCGCCAGCGCGTGAGCATCGCGCGGACCGTGCTCCAGGACCCCGAGATTCTGGTCTTCGACGAGGCGACCTCGGCGGTGGACACGGAGACGGAGATGCTCATCCAGCGCGGGCTGGACAAACTCTCCGAGGACCGGACGACGTTCGTCATCGCCCACCGGCTCTCGACGGTTCGCGACGCCGACCTCATCCTCACCTTCGAGGACGGCGAAATCGTCGAGCGGGGCACCCACGGGGAACTCATCGACCAGGGCGGGCTGTACGCCAACCTCTGGCAGGTCCAGGCGGGCGAAATCGACGAGCTCCCCGAGGAGTTCGTGGAGGAGGCCCGGGAACGGACCGCGATGCAGGGGCAGGACGGGGAGTAGCGCGCAAAGCCTTTGGCCGGTCCGGTCGCACATCGTCGTATGACGGACCGGCTGTGGGCGTTGGCGATTATCTGTCTGGTCTTCGGCCCGCCCCTGGCGTTGCGCCCCTACGACGTGGCGCGCTTCGGCGAGGCGATGGACGCTATCGGGCGGAAACCCTCGGGGCCGGTCGAGCCTACCGAGGCGAAGGTCCGGCTCACGAAGGGCGTCGGCGTCGCGCTGACGCTCGCCGGCGTCGCCGGACTCGCGCTGGCGGCCTGAGTACACGAGGGGTTCGACGGTCGTCTAATTCGGCTTCGACACAGAGGGCTACCCTTTTGTTCCGGGTGCCCGAACGCGCCCCCATGACGATGGAAGAGCGCATCGAGGAACTCCGGGAACGCCGCGAGCGCGCCCTCAAGGGCGGCGGCGAGGAGCGAATCGAGGCGCAACACGACCGGGGGAAGATGACCGCCCGCGAGCGCATCGACTACTTCCTCGATGACGACAGCTTCCACGAGCTCGACCAGTTCCGCACCCACCGCGCCCACGAGTTCGGGATGGAGGAGCGCAAAATTCCGGGAGACGGCGTCGTGACGGGATACGGCGAGGTCGACGGCCGGAAGACGTTCGTCTTCGCCCACGACTTCACCGTCTTCGGCGGCTCCCTCGGGGAAGTGTTCGCCGAGAAGGTCTGTAAGGTGATGGACCTCGCGATGGAAACCGGGAAGCCCGTCGTCGGGCTCAACGACTCCGCCGGCGCGAGAATACAGGAGGGCGTGAAGGCGCTCGCCGGCTTCACCGAGATATTTCATCGAAATCAGCAGGCCAGCGGCGTCATTCCCCAGATTTCGTCGATTATGGGCCCCTGCGCCGGCGGGGCGGTCTACTCCCCCTCGATTACGGACTTCACGTTCATGGTTGAGGACACCTCCTACATGTATATCACCGGACCGGGCGTCACCGAGACGGTCACCGGAGAGGAGGTGACCCACGAGGAACTCGGGGGTGCGACGACCCACGCCGCCAAAACCGGCGTCGCGCACTTCAAGGAACCCGACGAGGAAACCGCGCTCGACGACATCCGCCGGCTTCTCTCCTACCTGCCCGCGAACAACGTCGAGGACCCGCCGAACGTCGACTCCTGGGACGACCCCGACCGGCGGACCGACGAACTCACCGAGGTCGTGCCGGACGCCCCCCGGAAGCCCTACGACGCGACGGACGTGATCGATTCTGTCGTCGACGAGGGCTCCTTCTTCGAAGTGAACGAGGAGTTCGCGCAGAACCTGGTTGTCGGCTTCGGCCGCCTCGACGGCCGCTCCGTGGGTGTCGTGGCGAACCAGCCCCGCGTGAACGCCGGCACCCTGACCGTGGATGCGAGCATGAAGGGCGCGCGCTTCGTGCGCTTCTGTGACTCCTTCAACATCCCCATTCTCTCCTTCGTGGACGTGCCGGGGTACATGCCCGGGACGGACCAGGAGCACCGGGGTATCATCCGCCACGGCGCGAAACTCCTCTACGCCTACTCCGAGGCGACCGTGCCCCTGCTGACGGTTATCACGCGCAAGGCCTACGGCGGCGCGTACTGCGTGATGGCATCCAAACATCTGGGCGCGGACGCCAACTACGCCTGGCCGACGGCGGAAATCGCTGTGATGGGGCCCCAGGGTGCCGTCAACCTGCTCTACGGCAGCGAACTCGACGACGCCGAGGACCCGGACGCACTCAGAGAGGAACTCATCGAGGAGTACCGCGAGGAGTTCGCGAACCCCTACACCGCGGCCGACATGGGCTATCTGGACGACATCATCGACCCCGCCGAAACCCGGAGACGGCTCATCGCGGACTTAGAGACGTTCGCCTCCAAGCGCGAGGACAGCCCCGACAAGAAACACGGCAACGTCCCGCTATGAACATCGAGGGGCCCGAGGACGCCACGGCGGAGGAGACGGCGGCCGTCGCGGCGGCGGTCGCCTCGCACGTCTCGGACATGCAGGCCCGCGCGGCCGCCGCCTCGAAGGACGAGGACGACTCGTGGGACGGCGAGCGCTGGACCTTCGCCGGCCGCCTCGACAACACCGGACGCTCCGGGGAACGGGTCCCCAGAGGCGCGCCGCGGGACCCGTGGACTGCGAGCGGTCGAACCGACCGCTTCTAGGGCAAACCACCGAAAAGACCCGGTTCGAGAGCCACGCCCCGCTGCGCGCTGTGGAGCCTACCTCCGCCCGCCGAGCGTCGAGAGCTGTGTCTGCTCCATATCGGAGGGGTAGACGATGCGCATCGGGAGACCGCGCTCGTCCGTCGACGGCGCCTCGGGGAGCGTCGTGCGCTTCCCCTCGGGACGCCGGGCGGTCACGGCCGCCGCCAGCGCGTCCAGTATGTCGTCCTCACGGACCAGCGGCGCGTACCTCGGTTCCGTGTAGCGTTCGACGCTCTCCTCGTAGACGGCGGCCGCGTCGGCGTACTCGTCGGCGAGAAGGACCAATCGTCTCTCGATACCTTCCTCGCTCCGCTTGGAGGCGTCGAGCGGGCTCCCCCCGTTCAACCCGTAGAAGCAGAGCTCCGGGTGCGTCTCGGTGAGCCTGTCGCGGGCGCTCGGGTACATATCGAGGAACTCGTCGACCTCCCGGATGCGGGGGACGATGCTCCACGCCTGGTTCTGGATGCTGAAGCCGGCCTCGGCCTCGTTCACGTCCTTGGCCTCGTCAAGGTTCCCTCGGTAGACCGCGTCCCGGACCGGCGTGTAGAAGACGCTCCCCTGTCGCGGGCCCAACTTCTCCTTCGCGCGCCGGTCGCAGGCCCGCTTCCCGTCGCTCGGGAGCCCGACCGGGATGTCGATGAAGACCCGCTCGGCGTCACTGTGGTACTTCCAGACGCTCCAGACCGACGGGAACAGGTCAGTCTCCCACCCGCCCTCGTCCAAGACGACTCCGAACCACCCCTTCGACGCCCAATCGAGGCCCACACATTTGGTCATGCCTGTCCCACTCGGAGAATCGCCATAGGTCTTCACCCCTCCGTTCCGGCGACCGTTGTGGGAAAGTAAATCCAATAACACCAAGAGTATAAGAATATAATAGGATATCTTGAAAATAATACGGAGAATACCACACTAGACGTGAAGTATATACCTCCGAAGAGTGTTCATTCACTCAATGGAACAGGACAGCCCTGCCATGTCGGTGAGCGAGAGCGGCGCCGAACGCTTTCGCCACCTCTTCGAGAACGTACAGGACGCCGTCGTGGAGTTCGAGTTCGAGGACGAGGAGCCGGTCATCCGGACGGTCAACGACGCCTTCCGCTCGCTGTTCGGGCTCGACGGCGAGAAGCTCGTCGGGACGTCGCTGAACGACCACATCGTGCCGAACGACCAGCGCGCCCAGAGCGACCGCTTCGACCGGCGGACGGCCGCGGGCAAGTCGAACTACGCCATCGTCGACCGCCGCACCGAGGACGGGGTCCAAACGCTTCTCTACCGCGGCATCCCCTACCGGGACGGCGAGCGTGGCTTCGCCATCTACACCGACCTCACCGACGAAATCCGCCAGGAGCGCGAACTCGCGGTTCTCAACCGGGTGCTCCGGTACAACCTCTCCAGCGAGGTGGGCGAGCTCACGGACCACGCCGAGCGGCTCATCGACGGCGTCGAGGACCCTGAACTCGCCGCATCCGCCGAGGCGGTCCGCGAGAGCGCGCTCGTGCTCGAACGGATGAGCAAGGAGGCCCGCGACGTCGAGCGGGCGCTGGCCGCCGACCCGGACCTCGAAGCGACGACCCTCGACGACGTCGTCGCGGACGCCGTCGCGGACGTCCAGTTGGTCTCACACGCGGACGTGTCGGTCGACGTCGCGGACGCGCCCGACGTGATGACCGGCGGGCATCTCGACCGGGCGGTCGCCGCGCTCGTCGACAACGCCATCAGATACGCCGACACGCCGTCGCCGAACGTCCGGGTCACCGCGGCCGACCACGGAGACCGCGTGGCGCTTCGCGTCCGCGACGAGGGGCCCGGCCTCCCCGAACAGGAGCGTCGCCTGCTCACCGGCGAGATGCGCCCGACGCCCCTGGACCACGGGAGCGGCCTCGGCCTCTGGCTGGTCCGCTGGATAGTGACTGCCTACGACGGGACCGTCTCCTACGAGGAAACCGAAGGCGGCGGCGAGATAACCATCGAACTCCGCCCCGCGCGATAGCCGTTCGCGGGGCGACTGATTACGGGCGAAGCGTGACGCTCCCGGCCGGCCCCGCCACGACAGCGAGGTCGCGGCCCGGGATGTCGGCACCCCCGACGACGATTTCGGCGTCGGTCTCGATTCCGAGCGCGTCCGCACCGAAGTTCAACACCCACGTGTAGCCGTCGCGCTCGGCCAGGCGGACGCGCTCGGGGAGGCGCTCGCGGACCGGGAGCCCGGCGCGTTCGAGCAGGTCGGCGACAAGCGCGTCTGCCAACTCGGTTCCGGGCCAGACGCCGACGTAGGAGACGCCGCCGTCGCCGTGTTGGCCCCGAACGACGGCCGGTTCGCCAGCCGCAGGGCCGGACTCGTGGCTCCCGAGGACCGAGGCGCCCTCGGCGCGGAGCCACTCACCCCACGTCCGGTAGTCGTACTCCGCGCCGTCGTACGACACTCGGGTTTCGACTCCCGGCGCGGGGCTCTCGTGTTGGGTCACGCGGGCGCCGAGCGCGTCGGCAAGCGGGCCGGGCGCGAGCTCCTCGCGGAGGGTGTCGTTGCTGTCCTTCGTCGCCGATCGAACCGTGAGGAGGAGTTCGCCGCCGCCCGCGGCGTAGCCGGCGAGGCGCTCGGCGCGCCCGTCGGAAACGAGGTGGAGCGCGGGCGCGACGACGGCCGAATACTTTCCGAGGTCGGCGTCCGCCGGGACCACGTCGACCGCCGCGCCGCGGGCCCGGAGCGCCCGGTAGTGCGTCCGGAGATGCGCCCAGTAATCGAACTCGGGGGTGTGACGCTCGTTGTGGAGCGCCCACATGCTCTCGTAGTCGAAGAGAACCGCGACCTCACCCGCGGGCGCGTCCAACGCCGGGAGGTCAGCGAACTCCGCTGCGGCCCGCGTCGCCTCGGGGAGGCCCCTGTCGGGGGTGCCGTCGTAGTTGTTCAGCGCGCCCCAGTACTGCTCCTGGCCGAAGCGACAGCGCCGCCACCGGAAGTACGAGACCGTGTCGGCGCCGTGCGCGACGGCTTGGTGGGTCCAGAGGCGGACCATTCCGTCGTCCGGTTCGGCGGAGTAGGGGAACGCCCGGATGTCGCCCGACTGGTTCTCCATCACCCAGAACGGCCCGCCGCTCGCGCCCCGGAACAGCGCGTGGTTCATCCCGGTCACGTCGGGGTCGCCGGCGCGCTGGACGTCCTCGCCGAGGGCCTCCGACTCGGAGAGCTCCGGCGCGCGCTGACCGTGCGCCGTCGGGTAGGAGTCCCACGACGCGAAATCCAGGTCCTCGGAAACCCCGAAGGCGTCCAGGGGCTCGAAATCGCCCATGAAGTTGTGGGTGACGAACCACTCGGGGTTCGCCGCCCGTAGCAGGTCGGTCTGGAGGCGGTTGTACGCGGCGGCGCTCCCGGAGGCGAAGCGCTGGTAGTCCAGCAGGCGCGAGGGGTGGTGTTCGGCGGGCGTCGGACCCGGCAGGTCGATTTCGGCGAAACTCCGATATTCCTGGCTCCAGAAGGCGTTGCCCCACGATTCGTTTAACTCTCCGACGGAGTCGTAGCGCTCGCGGAGCCAGGTTCGAAAGGCCGCCGTGCAGTCGTCGCAGTAACACCGAATCGTGTCGTGACAGCCGTACTCGTTGTCCGTCTGCCAGCCGGCGATTCCCTCAGTGTCCGCGAAGCGCTCGGCCATCGCCGAGACGATGCGTTCGGTCTCGCAGCGATAGGCAGGCGAGTTGTAGCAGTAGTGCCGCCGGCTCCCGAATTCGAGTGGCGTGCCGTCGGGCTCCTCCTGTCGGATATCGGGGTGTTCGTCGACGAGCCACTTCGGCGGGGTGGCGGTCGGCGTACAGAGGACGGCTTGCATCCTGTTCTCGCGCACGAGTTCGACGGCCTCGGCGAGCCACTCGAAGTCGTACGTTCCGGGCTCGGGCTCCAGGCGGTTCCACGCGAACTCGGACATGCGGACGTACTCGATGCCCGCCTCGGCCATCGCCTCGATATCGGAGTCCCAGTTCTCGCGGGGCCAGTGTTCGGGGAAGTAACAGACACCAGTGCGCATTCCGGAGCGTACGCGCCGGACGGGATAAAGACGTATGTCGGGTTTGTGCCTATTCGCTCGGCGAGTAGTTCGGCGCCTCGTCGGTAATCATCACGTCGTGGGGATGGCCCTCGGTCTGGCCGGCCTGGGAGACGCGGACGAAGCGGGCGCGCTCCTTCAGTTCGGGAACGGTTTCCGCGCCGACGTAGCCCATTCCGGATTGGATGCCGCCGACGAGCTGGTGGAGCTCGGACGCGAGCGAGCCCTTGTAGGGCGTCGCGGCCTCCACACCCTCGGGAACGAACTCCTCGTCCTCGTCCTCCTCCTTGAGGTATCGGTCGCCGCCGCCGGACTGCATCGCGCCGACGGAGCCCATCCCTCTGTATTGTTTGTACTTCTTGCCGTCAACCGTGATAACGCGCCCCGGGGCCTCGTCGGTGCCCGCGAAGTACGACCCCAACATGACGGCGTCCGCGCCCGCGGCGATGGCCTTTGCGGCGTCGCCGGAGTAGCGAATTCCCCCGTCAGCGATGACGGGCACGTCGTGCTGGCTCGCCACGTCGGCCACCTGCGCGACGGCCGTGATCTGGGGCATCCCGGCGCCCGAGACCACGCGCGTCGTACAGATGGAGCCGGGACCGATGCCGACCTTGACGCCGTCGGCGAAGTCCACGACGTCCTCGGCGGCTTCGCGCGTACCGATGTTGCCCACGACGACGTCGGCCTCGACGGCCTCCGTGATCTCGCGGGCGCTCTCGATGACGTTCAGGTTGTGGGCGTGGGCACAGTCGATGAAGAGCACGTCCGCGCCCGCCTCGTCGGCGGCCTCGGCGCGGTCCATCTCGAAGGGACCGACCGCGACGCCACAGCGCAGTCCGCCCTCGGCATCGCGGACGGCGTCGTCGTGCTCGCGGCGTTCGAGGATGCCCTGCATCGTGATGAGCCCCACCAAGCGATTCTCGTCGTCCACGATGGGGAGGCGCTCGATTTTGTGCTCGTACATCGTTTCGAGGGCCTCGCGGGCGGTCACGCCCTCGTCGGCCGTGATGACCTCGTCGGTCATCGCCTCCCGGACCTCGTCGGACTCGCCGACTTCGAGGTAGGGGCGGATGTCCGTCCCGGAGATGATGCCCAGAACCGTGTCGTCGTCGTCCACGACGGGCGCGCCGCTGACGCCCTCGCGGCCCATCATCTCGTCCACGTCGTTGAGCGCCTGTTCGGGCGCGGCGGTGACGACGTTCTCGCGGCGGATGATGAGCTCGTCCGCGCGCTTCACGCGCTCGATTTCGGCCTCCATCTCGTCGATGTCGAGGCTCCGGTGGATGACGCCGAGGCCGCCCTCACGGGCCATCGCGACGGCCGTGTCGGCCTCGGTGACGGTGTCCATCGCGGCCGAGAGAATCGGGGTGTTCAGTTCTACGTTCTTCGAAACCCTGGTCGAGACGTCCGCGTCGTCGGGTTCGACGCGGCTCTCCATCGGGCGGAGAAGCACGTCGTCGAAGGTTAACGCGTCCGGCTCGCGGAGTTTCTCTGAGAAGGGGTCGTCGGACTCGTCGTGCGCCATGTAATCGGTGGGGCGAGGCGTTCCAAAAGCGTTGCGAGACCCGAATACTGTGTGAACGTGTGTCTTGACACACCCCACACTGGTGGTCTGTGCCCCGTTCTCACGGAATGTTTAATCGTTCATGCGGGTAATATGGGGTATGGAGTCCGAACCACCCGTTCGGCGTGTTGCGCGACGGCCGCGTGCCGGGAGCGACGGGTCTTGGACTGTCTTTTCGCCGCGGGGGCTGTAATGAGCGTCTCACAGCACCCGCTGGCGCTCGCCATCGAGGAGCGTGTCGGCGAGGGGACCCGGCTGTTGGCCGTGGTGATGTGCCTCTCGCTCGTGGACGGCATCTTCCCGGCGCTCGTGCTCGCCGGGGCGCTGGATTCGCCCCTCGGGGTCCTCCACGTCGGTCTGCTCGTCTTCGGCGGCTCCGCGACGCTCGCCGTCCTGCTGGCCGAGATGGACGGCACCCGCCGCGAGCGCCTGCGCGCCATCGGTATCGTGGGCGCCCTGCTCGTCGTCGGGAGCGTCGTCGAGGCGGCGCTGGCTCCGACCATCGGGAGCCTGCTGAACCTCGCGCGCTTCGAGCTCTTCGCCGCCCTCGTCTTGCTGACGGTGGCGGCCAAGACCGCGAGCGCCGGGGTCGGAGCCTACCTGCCGCGCCCGAGCGTGATTATCGCCGCGGGCGCGGTGGTGAGCCTCGAACCCGCCAACGCTACGTTGGCGCTCACGCCCGACCCGCTCGTGTTGGCGGCCGCCGCGGCCGCGGCACTCGTCGCCGTCGCCTTCGCCGCGGGCGTCGTGCTCGCGAGCGACGCGCTGACCGGCTGGCTCGACCTCGACCGGTTCCGCTTCGGGAGCGCCGTCGCGCTCGGCGTGTTGGGCCTTCAACTCGTGGGCGCCGTCCCCGAGAGCGCCCCTCTTCCCCTCGCGGTGCTCGGGCTCGCGGCCCTGCTGGCGTTCGACCCGGAGGACGGGGACGGCGCCGCCACGCCGGGTTCCGGGAGCGAACCGGAGTGGCGCCCCGAGGCGTAAGCGATTAGCGCCTCCCTTCCTATCCGTTCGCATGGCCGAGAACCGCGTCGTGCAAGGGCGAATGGTCACGCCGGGGAAACTGGCGGAACTGATAGAGGGCGACTCGGTGATGGACGCCGAGGCCATCGAGGACGCCGACCGGGAGTGTCCGGAGTGTGGCGGGGATGTCCTCGAAGTGGGCTATATGCCCTCCGTGACGGCGTTCGTGACGGGCTACAAATGCCAGGACTGCGAGTGGAGCGAGCGCGAGGAGTAGATACAGTCGACCCAGGGAACGCGGCTGACGCACGCGTTCCACTTGCCTCGGATTCGAAACCCTCTTAGGCCGAATCGCCCAACGGAGTCGTGCGGGGTCGTGGCCCAGTCAGGGAGGGCGACTGACTCCAGAGGCACGCACGCCAGGGACGAGGGACTGATATACCGAGTCGGCCGGGTTGATCACCGGCGGACGTTGACGACCCTCTGGAGTCCCGAGGCGTGTACCGGAGATATCAGTAGATCGGGGGTTCAAATCCCTCCGACCCCATCCTGCGGTTAAACTTTTTCCAGCATTCACTAATACATCCTAACAGAGGTGGGTGGCTGTGATGGACCCGCGTGGGTCCCACATGGGCGGCGTCGTTCGAGATTGCCGTTCGTCCCGCTCCTGCGGTCCAGGCTGTCTACTGCGACGAACACGCCGAGCGGTGGTGCTACCGACGCCCCGCCGCGAAGGCCGATTCCGAGAGCGACCTCGGCGTCGCCCTCGTCGAGGACGTCGAAGACTGCATCAGCTCGGTGATGGCGACCGACCCGTCGTTCGGCGGGTCGCCACCGCCCGTGGCTCGTCGTGAGTGATTCATCTCACTCGTTCTGTAATACTGCCGAAACGGCCTCGTAGGACTGCTTTCTCCGTCCGTCTTCATCGAACAGCATCGGGCGTTGCGTGTACGTCTCCGGGTAGTCCCGCCATTTCGTAATCCAGGAGTTCTCGTCAGTCACCCCCCACAGCGTAATATGCTCGACTCCTGCGTCGAGACACGCTTCGACGGTCTGCCGGTAGTACTCTGCCTGTGCGGCTTCGAGGTTATCGGGCCGTTCTTCCGTGCGATAGGCAACGTCGAGTTCCGTGATTCGGACCTCCAGGCCGAGGTCCTGGAACCGTTCAATCGTTTCCCGGATCTGCTCTGGAGTTGGATGGGTATCGAGGCAGTGCATCTGGATTCCGACCCCGTCAACGGGAACGCCGCGGTCGACGAGATCCTGTAGAAGATTATACACCCGATCCTGCTTTCCCTCGTTGTACGGGAGTCCGTAGTCGTTGTACAGGAGCGTGGCGTCCGACCGCTCCGCCGCCCATCGGAACGTGTCCGCGATGTAATCCTCGCCGAGGTACTCCAGCCAGAGGTTCTCCCGGAGTTCGCCGTCGTCGGTGACGGCTTCGTTCACAGCATCCCACGTGTCGATTCGACCGTCGTATCTCTCCGTCACCGTGTGGACGTGCGAGCGCAACTGCTCGGCTAGTTCGGCGGCCCGCCAGTCGGTCTCAGTCAACCACGCTGGGTTCTGTAGGTGCCACACGAGCGAGTGGGCGGACACCGACATGTCGTGGCGGTCGGCGAACGCGAGAATCTCGTCCGCGTCGTCAAACGCGTACGTGTCGGGGTCCGGATGTGCCCGACACCACATCAGGTCGTTCTCCACCGAAAGCCGGTTGAACTCATTCCCGAGGAGGTCGCCGTACCAGTCCACGTCGAAGTCCTCGATGGACGCACACGACCCGATTTCCACCCCAGTGCGTTCTGCAACCTCTCGGAGAGTCATAATTCGACGGCGACACCATTGTGGTAAATGTCTTCTGTCAAAGGGGTTGGGCCCGTCCACGTCGCGTTCCGCCGGAAAACTGTCTGTACCACTTACCGGTCTAGTCACGACTTCCGAGAATAGATAGCTCTCGGAAAGCGGTCTCTTTGGTACGCCGCACAGACAACTGAAACGACCGTTAGGTCGGTGTGCTTGTTCAACCGAGGATTTCCGGTATCGGTATGACTTTTCCGCCCCGCGCTCCCGTATGTGCGAATGTCCAGCGATAAGACACTCCGCGAACTGGCCGACGAGAAAGGCGTGACGATCGGGGCAGGCATTCCCGCTCGATCGCTCAGACAGTATCCCGACGACCCGACGCTCGCACAGACTCTTAAGCGGGAGTTCAACGCGGTTACGACAGCAAACGCGCTGAAAATGGGGCCGTTGCGCCCCGAACGCAAGGTCTACGATTTCGATGACGCCGACGCGATCGTGAACTTCGGTGTCAAGAACGACATGACTGTCCGCGGACACACCTTGCTCTGGCACAAGCAGACCCCGGACTGGTTCCTCGCCTGGGACTACACCGACGACCAGTTAGAGGAGTTTGTCCGGGATCATATTCATACGGTGGCCGGCCGCTATCGCGACAAGGTAGACGTCTGGGACGTCGTGAACGAAGCGGTGGCCGATGACGGGTCGATGCGCGAGACGATGTGGTACGAGGCGATGGGCGAAGAGTACCTCGACAAGGCCTTCGAGTGGGCAAACGAGGTCGCGCCGAACGCCGCTCTCTATTACAACGATTACGAGATCGCGTCGGACAACGACAAGGCCGACGCTGTATACGACCTTCTGCAGCGCCTGCTTGACCGTGGCGTGCCGATCGACGGCGTCGGGATCCAGATGCACTCCCTTCCGTCGTATCAGCACAGCCGGGAGGATCCCGAAGCGGTCGGCGCGAACATCCGTCGCTTCAAAGACCTCGGCTTGGACGTCCAAGTCACCGAGATGGACGTCGCGTACGGCCCCGACGAGGAGTTCGACGATCGTTCCGAACACCAAGCACAGTACTATAGAGACGTCCTCGAAGCGTGCCTCGACAACGGCTGTGACACGCTTATCACGTGGGGCGTCCACGACGCGGGCACGTGGCTCCAGAATCGCTACGACGTGACAGCCGACCCACTGCTCTTCGACGAGAACTTCAACCCCAAGCCCGCGTACTACGCGATCCGAGACCTCCTAGAGAATCGGAGTTGACGTAGCACAGGTGACTGAAACGGCCGTGAAAGAGAGGTGCGAGTGAATCCGCAGGTGGGAAATTCTCATCTTCTAATTTCATGTTGTCCTCGGTCGGCGCCGCGAGGTAGCGGGTGAGTCCCAGGTGAGCGGGGGCTATTCGGGGGGATTTCCGGGTTCGTTTCGCGCTTGTGCAGAAACGCGAAACGAAGAGCGGTGGCACAGACAGAGTGTATACTACCGGATATCTTTCCGTATCCGATTTGAATGTAAGACCCTCCGCGGAACTTGCCAAGAACCATGTTACAAACTAAGAGACAGGTCTCGTAAGGGTAGACCGGTCTTGATTTCGCCATGATCCGATCCCGAATCGACAACCACCGTCTTCCGGCGTTCCTCCTCATCGTGTTCGGCTGGACGTGGTCGTGGGATGCGATCTACTATGCCCTGGATTTGTGGAAGACGCGGACTCTCCCGGTCGTGGCCGGAGAAAACTTACGGCAAGCGAGACGGCCAAATCTGTATGGAGGAATCTCGTCTTGTGCCGGCTCTTGGTACCCTTTCTGGAGGGTTCGTCGCCATCGCCTTGTTCCTCAACGTACATGACGAGCGGAGCTACGTCTTGGTAGGAGCCGTCTTCGCTACCGTACTGGCTGTGGGATTCTGGATTGACCGTCTTCCAAGGCTGGCGTATTACGGGATTGCCATCGCAGGACTCGGGTTACTGCCGTTGGCGATTGACATCCGCTTTCCGCATCGTCCACATCCGATGGCCTGTGACGCGGGATGTCCGAATCCGCCCATAAACGAGTGGACAGCAGTAGTCCTCGCCCTCGGCGCTCTCGGTCTTATCACGAGCGCGCTCATTAAAGCGCGAAGGCGACGACCAGCATGACCGGCTCATCGTGTGTGTGTGTGTATTTGTAGGCACTGGACAAATATTTCACCGACTACTGGTTGAAACGACTGATAGACTCGAAGCCCTACCTAACGGCTGTTTCATCAAAGAGCCGATTTGAAATGTGGTTGCGGGATTATGAATCCGCGAGTAACTCTGTGCCCAAGTATTGGTGGTGAATCCAGATGTTCACGCATGGACCGTGCGAGAAGGGGTGTTCTCGCACGCAATCTCTGGGCGCTACTCGTCTTCATACTCGTGCTCGTGAGCGAGGTACTCCATCCCGGAGGGCGCCCACCAGCCACATTCATTCGGACAGCGGGCTCGACCGTCATCGTGGACGAGTTCTTCCGGGTCCATCGCACCAAGAGCGAACAGCGACAAGTATCGGCTTTGTGGAGAACGGGTAGAACGGTGGGGCCCGTCACAACACCCATTATGACGGGGTGAATACCAACGTTCCCGTTCAAACTCCGACGTGTCGCTAACGCCGAGCGGACCGACGAGTTAGGACCCGTCGGTTCGCTCCATGCCGGAATCGATTCCCGACTGCATGAACTGGGCGAGAATCCGGCCGATACTGCTCTCGGCGGTCCACATCGCTTCCTCGCCGACGGTGTCATCAGTCGTCGCCGAGAGGAGGACCGTTCGCTCGTCGATCATCAACGCGCGGCCCGCGAAATCGCCGGGGTTGTCCTCGTCCATCACGAACACCCGGACCGGGGAGTCGTCGAACCGCTCGCGCTCGCTTGCGTGGGCGGTAACGACGATCACCGAGATGCCCGCACGGGAGCGTTCGCGCAGTATCCGTGCGAGCGAGTCCGGGAGCGACCGGGACTCCGGTGCGACGAACACGATTTGCCGCTCGGCGCTCCGAAGCAGGTCGGCGATCCGGTCGTCGATCGGCTGGCGCCCCCGCAGCGTCGCGACCGCGCCGCCGCCGCTGTCGCGCTCCTCGGTCCGGAGTTCCGCGAGGTTTTCGAACGCCCGGTCCTGCTCGTGGGCGAGTCGGTCGCTGAGTTGCTCGCGCGCCGCGTCAAGGCTCACCGGCTGGTACTCCTTCGGTGAGGACGCGACCAGTTCGACCAGCCCCCGCTCCACCAAGTCGTCGGCGGCGCCGTACACCTGCGAGCGAGGGACCTCCGAGGCGTCGCTGATCTCCTGTGCGGTTCCGACCCCGGGACGCTGGAGCGCTACGAACACCCGCGCCTCGTAGTTCGGCAGTCCGAGTCGTTTCAGCGCGTCGACGGCGTCTTGTGTGCTCATTGAGTCGGGTTGCCAGCGGGTTCGTGAGGTGTGGTTATGAGTTGCCGGGGTCCGTGGAAAACATATTTTGTAGTAATCTACAAAATTTATGTACCACGGGGACCTGTGATAACCAATGAAGCTCGCCGAACGCTACGCCGCGGCCGTCACGAACCACAGCCGACTGGTGATCGTCGCGGTACTCGCGTTGACACTCGTCGTCGGCGCAGGAGCGGGGGGCGTCGAGGGGGGGCTCACGATCGCGGGGTTCAGCGGCGACTCCCCCGAGGCCGACGCACTCAACGACATTCAGCGGAACTTCTCCGTTGCGGGCGAGAACACGACGACCGCACAGGTAGTCGTCCGCGGCGAGAACGTCCTCACCAAGGCGTCGTTGCTTGACACCCTGCGCTTCCAGCGCGCCATCAGGGCCGACGCGTCGGTCAACGCGACGTTACGAAGCGACCAGCCCGCTCTCGGCGTCGGGAACATCGTCGCCACGGCCGCGTACTACGAGTCCAACCGCGGGGGCGGCCCGCCGCCGTCCCTTGTGACACAGATCGACCAACTGGAGTCGATGTCCGCCGGTGAGGTCGAATCGACTGTCGAGCGGGTCCTCGACCCCGAGGCGGAGACGCGCGGCGACCCCTACGCGCTCCTGTCGACCGACTACGAACCCGGCTCCACGACCGCGCCCGCCCGCATTCTGCTCGTCTACCAGGACACGAGCAACGCGCCCGCCGACAGTCTGCCCGCGGCGGTGACCGACGCCCAACTCGAGATGCAGGAGATCGCCGCCGCGGAAATCACTGCCACCGACCACTTCGTCTTCGCGCCGGGGATCGCCGACGAGGAAAGCGGGCAAGCCACCGGAGAAAGCTTTGCGTTGATATCGCCGGCGGCGCTGCTGTTGATCCTCGTGGTGCTGGGCATCGCCTACCGTGACGTTTTCGACGTGATGCTCGGCCTGCTCGGTGTCGCGCTCGTGCTCATTTGGATGGCCGGGTTCCTCGGTTGGGCAGGGATCGGCATCACGCAGATTCTGATCGCGGTCCCCTTCCTGTTGGTCGGGTTGAGTATCGACTACGCGTTACACGTCGTGATGCGCTATCGCGAGGCCGCGGCCGACGACCCGAGCCTCGACCCGCGAGCGGCGATGCGCCGGGGCGTCGCGGGCGTCGTCGTCGCGATCGGTGCCGCGACGTTCACCACCGCCGTGGGCTTCCTCTCGAACGCGGTGAGTCCCATCGACTCGATCCGGGAGTTCGGGCTCGTCAGCGGGTTCGGAATCGCCGCCGCGTTCGTCGTCTTCGGCGCGCTGTTCCCGGCGCTGAAACTGGAACTCGACGGCCTCCGGGCTCGGTTCGGGTCCGACATCGACCGGACGCCGTTCGGCCGCGGCGAGCGTGTCGGAGGGGTGTTGAGCATCGGGGCGGAACTGGCGCGCCGGGCGCCGTACGTCGTGCTCGTCGTCGCCGTCGTGCTCGCGGGCGGCGGCGCCGTCGCCGCGAGCGGAATCGATACGACGCTCGACCAGACGGCCTTCCTGCCCGGGGACTCGCCCGATTGGATGGAGGTTCTCCCGGCGGGAATCCGGCCGAGCGAGTACGACCTGCGCGAGAACGCCGTCTATCTCAACGAGAACTTCGTTCAGTCCCGCGGGAACTCACAGGCGGAGTTCCTGATACGCGGCCCCGTCACCGCCTCGGGAACCCTCGACGCGGTCGCTCGTGGCCGCGAGGGGCTCCGTGACACCGAATCCGCCGCCGTGCGTGCTGACGGCGGCTTGCAGGCGACGGGCCCCCTCGAAACGGTTCGCGCCATCGCCGCCGAGAACGATACCGTCGCGAGAACGGTCGCGGACGCCGACACCGACGGCGACGGCATCCCCGACCGAAACCTCGAAACGGTGTACGACGCTGCGTACAACGCCGACCCAGCGGCCGCGAAGGCGACGATTCACCGTCAGGGCGGTACGTACCGCTCGCTCCGACTCTCGGTCGCGCTCTCGGGCACCACGAACACGCGAACGATTACCGAAGAGATGCGCGGAGTCGCGGACGGAATCGCGACCGGAAGCGACCTCACCGTCGTCGCCACGGGAACCCCCATCACCACCGAGCTCGTCCAACGCTCGCTGCTGCGCACCCTGGTCGAAGGGTTCCTGATCACGTTCGGGGTGATACTCGTGTTCCTCGCGGCGATTTTCCGCCTGCGATACGGCTCGGCGAGCTTGGGGGCGGTGGTGTTGTTCCCGGTCGCCCTCGCACAGGCGTGGCTGTTCGGGACGATGTATCTCGCCGACCTCGCGTTCACCACCGAGACGGCCATTATCGCCGCGATCGGCATCGGCATCGGCGTCGACTACGCCATCCACATCGGCGAACGCTTCATCGAGGAGCGCGACGGCGGCCGCGAACCGGTCGCGGCGCTGGTTCGGACCGTCCGGGGGACCGGCGGCGCGTTGCTGGCCAGCGCGGCGACGACGGCCGCGGGGTTCGGCGTGCTCGTGCTCGCACTCGTTCCCTCGCTCCAGCGCTTCGGCTTCATCACCGCGGTCGCGATCACGTACGCGTTCCTCGCGAGCGTGATCGTGTTGCCGAGCCTCCTCGTGCTCTGGTCACGCTTCGGGGCCGACCCCGTCGACGGATAGGGGTTTTTGGATTCGGTGGCGGGCCCGACGATGCAACGTAACCTGAACGGGGGCGCGATACTGCGCGTCACACCGGTGTACGGACCCAGTTAGTCGATGGCTGCTCCCGGAAAACTATACCGCCGGCCCACGAACCCGGCCTATGGGCGACCCGGCCTGCTATCGGAACTACTGCCCGAACTGCGACCTCCAAATCGCCATCACCGACGGCGAATGTCCCGAGTGCGGCGCGGACATCGAGGATGACGCATAGCGCATAGCACACATCGCCGCCCGGTCGGAACCCACACCCTTCTTCCGCGGCCGTCACCCAGAACGACTATGACCGGACTCGGCGCGAAACTCGTCGGCATGGGCGCGGTTCCCGCGACGCTCCACTACGCCGACGGCGGCGCGGACGGCCCGCTCGAACTCCAGTACGTCGACGCGACGGACGGTATCGTAACGGCCGTCATCTACGTCCAATCCGGAGGAACTCGCTCGCTGGCGCGCATCGTCGGCGGTGTCGAGGACGACGAACTCGCGCTCCAGATTCCCACCGAGGAAGTCGAGTTCGACTCGATGGACGACCTCGTCGGCGCGGACGGGGTCTTCGAGACGGTGAAAACGGTGACGGGCATCGAAACGCGGTTGTAAGCCGTCAAGAAGCGCAAAAAGAAGTTACAGGGGAACGACGCTACGCGGGCGTCGGGTCCTCCTCGCGGGAGAGGTACGCCGTCAGGTCGCTCGAGGAGAGCATCCCGATAGGTATCCCGTCCTCGTCGACCACGGGGAGGTGGTGGATACCGTCTTCGACCATCGTGTCCGCCGCGTCCTGGATGGACGTCTGTGCCGTCGTCGTCGTCACGTCGGTGCTCATGTATCGCTTGACGGTCGTCTGCGCTTTGGGCTTGCTCGCGGCGACGATACCGACGAAATCGGAGGACGTGAGAATGCCCACGATCTTCCCGTCGTCGCCGACGACGAGGATAGAGCCCACTTCGTTATCGAGCATCGTGTTCGCCGCGTCCTCGACGAGGGTGTCCGGGTCGGCAGTGTACAGCGTCGAGGACATCAGGCGTGCGACGAATATATCGTCCATACGGAACGGTAACACGGACCACGCTTAAGCGTTCCCGTCCCGGTATCTCATCCCGCCGCGGGCAGAAAGACGGAGACGGTCGTGCCGGCTTCGCCGTCGAAGCGCAACTCGCCGCCGACGGCCTCGACGCTCCACTTCACGATCCAGAGCCCGATGCCGCTGCCGTGGTTGAGCGCGCTCTCTTCGCCGGCCATCACGGGGCGGTACTCCGCCTCCGGGATACCCGGGCCGTCGTCCACGACGTCGATGCGGACCCCGTCCTCGGCGTCGGCAATGACCAGCGAGATGTCGGTGCCGCCGTGTTCGGCGGCGTTCTCCAGGAGGTTTCGCAGGGCGACGCGCAGGAAGTCCGCATCCCCGTAGGGCGCCCGCTCGGCCCGGTTCTCGTACTCGATGTCCGCGTCGGGAAACGCTCTGTCGAGGTCCGAACGGAGGGCCGCCACGAGGTCGGCCGTGTCGACGGGCCCCAACTCGGGGTCCCGTTCGCGGAGTTTGTCGAACTCGCGGGCCTCCTCGCCGATCTCGTTGAGCGAGCGCCCCGACTCGGCGATGGTCTCGGCCCACTCGCGGACCTGTTCATCTCCCGCCTGTTCGGCGATGAACTCCGCGAAGCCGAGGATAACCGTCATCTCGTTTCGGAGGTTGTGCCGCAGGACGCGGTTGAGAACCTCAAGGCGCTGTTCGCGCTCGCGCTCCCGGGTGACGTCCTGAAAGACGACCGTCGACCCGACCCGCTCGCCGACGGGGTCGGTGAGGGGTTCGACCGCGACAGTGAACTCCCGGACGCGGTCGCCGGCCTCCACGCTCACAGACGGCTCCGTTCGGAGGTCGGCGTCGAGGCCCGTCGCCGATTCGACCGGCGTGCCCAAGGCGTCCGTCCCGTCGAACCCGAACACGTCCGCGGCGGCGGTGTTGAAGTTCACCACCCGCTTTTCGGGGTCGAGGATGAGAATCGGGTTCGGGATATCCTCGAACGCCGTCTGTTCGGCGGCGCGCTGGGTCGTCGGGTTGCTCTCGAACATCTCCTTCCCGACGAAGGCGTAGGCGTCGAGCGCGGCGTGCGGGAGCGAAAGGACGACTCCGAGGTTCAGATAGGGGTACGGGCCGATACGGAGGAACCAGAGGAGCAACCCGGCCGTGATGGGTATCGTGCTCACCGCGACGGCGACGGCCTCCCGCCGGTAGAGCGGGCCGTAGCTCAACACCGTCTCGACGAGGATGCCGACGGCGAGCGCCACGCAGACCGCGTTGACGACCGCGAGGACGAACGCCCACGGGCCGAAGGCGTATTCGAGGACCGTCAGCGACCCGACCGAGACGAGCGCGAGGTCCCGCCAGAGCAGGTCGTGGTACGGAAGGGTTGCCAACAGCGCCGCCGTCGTCAGCGGCAAGACCAGCAGAACGCCGAAGGGAAACGAGCGCACGAGGCCGCTCCGCCCGGTGTAGTCGAACGCGAAGGCCAAGAAGAGAGGGCCAAGCCACGAGAGCGCGATCAGGCTCACCGCTTCGAGCGACAGCCGGAGGCCCCACTCCGGAACGAGGAGGCCGACGCCGTAGGAGAGACACCACAGCGACTGCATCGAGAGAGTGAAGATGAACCAGTTCGCGCCGGGCTTGCCGCGGTGCCGGAAGAGATAGGCCACAAGGGCGCCGAGCGCGGCGCTCGCCGCGAGGGCCCCGGCAGGCACGAACAGGAGGGAGTCGAGAAGCGACGCCACGGAGCCATCTGCGGAGCGCCGCGGCTTAAACCCGCGGGAGAGCTAGCGGGCGCGCAACAGGACGTCGATGCCCGACGGGTCGCTTACGCGACCGTCCTCGACCGTGTGTCCCGCGGCGCGCAGGCGCTCGACCGCGCGCTCGATGTCGTCGGCCGGCACCCGGAGTTCGAAGGCGTCCAGTCCCCTCCCCGTCGGGGGTTCGCTCCGCCCGCGCCAGACGTTCGCGCCGACGTGGTGGTGATAGACGCCGGGGTCGGACTTCCCGGCGGACCCGGCGTCCACGCCGGCGAGGAAGAGCGCGCCGCGCAGTTCCTGCGTGGGCGCGAGCCCGAGCGCGTCGGCGTAGAACGCCCGCGTCTCGGGGAGCGAGGACACTTCCAGGTGGACGTGCCCGACGTCGGTTGTTTCGGGTGCCTTCTTTGCACCTCCCGCGTCGGCCCGCAGCGCCTCCAAATCGAGCGGGAGCGTGTCCATCCGAACCTCGCCGTCCGGCGCGTCGGGCCACTCCACTCTCGGTTTGTCGCGGTATATCTCCACGCCGTTCCCCTCGGGGTCCTGCGTGTAGAGCGCCTCGCTCACCAAGTGGTCCGACGCGCCGTCGACGTCGACTCGGTCGAGCGCGTCGCCGAGCGCGGCCCGGTCGGGCACGCGGAAGGCAGTGTGATAGAGGCCCGTCTCGTTCGTCCTCCTGGGCGGGTCCTCGGTCGCCCGGAGTTCGAGACACGGGTCGGCCGCGCCCAGCACGGCGCGCTCGGGCGTTCGCTCGTGTACCCGGAGGCCGACGGCGTCGCGGTAGAAGGCGAGGACCGAATCAAGGTCTCCCACCCGCAGGCTGACCCGGCCGATGCTCGTCTCGGGCGGCAGTCGGGGCATACTGAACTGTGGGGGCCGACCGTGAAAAACCCGCGAGAGCCGGCGAGGCGAACGCATTTCTCCCGGGGTGACGTACCCCGGGTTATGCAAGGAACGGACGAGTTCACCCACGCGGTCCGCTCGCCGGGGCGGGTGAACCTCGTAGGTGGGCACACCGACTACGCCGGCGGCCGGGTCCTCCCCGCCGCGACGGACCTGCACACGTCGCTTCGCGCCCGGCGCGCCGAGACTGTGCAGGTGCGCTCGGAGACGGTCGACGACACCGCCGTCTTCGACCCCCGGAGCCCGACCTTCGAGGGCGACTGGGCGGACTACGTCAAGGGCGTGTACGCGGCGCTCGCGGACGCAGGCTACGAACCGGGCGGGTTCGTCGGCGAGATAACGGCGACGCTCCCGTCCGGCGTCGGGCTCTCCTCCTCCGCTAGCCTGGAGCTCGCGGTGCTCGCGCTGTTGGACACGCTGTACGACCTGGGGTTGGAGTGCGACGAGATGGCCCGCCTCGGCGCGCGCGCCGAGAACGACTACGTCGGGGTGTCCTGTGGCCTCCTGGACCAGCTCGCCGTCGCCCACGGTGAGCCGAACACCGCGCTGTTCCTCGACACCCACACCTTCGAGCGCGAGTCGGTTCCGGTTCCGGGGGACCTGTCCATCCTCGTCTTCCACACCGGCGTCGAGCGGTCCCTGCGGGAGACGCCGTACAACGAGCGCCGGGCGACAGTCGAGTCCGCCCTCGCCCGCCTCGGCGCCGAGACGGTCTCCGACGTGTCCGAATCGGACATCGAAACGCTCCCCGCGGAGGAGCGACGCCGACTGGGCTACGTCCGCCGGGAGAACGAGCGCGTCCTGCGCGCCAAGCGCGCCCTCCGAGCGGGGGACATCACGAAGGTCGGGGAGACCCTCACCGCCGCGCACCGGGACTTCGCGGGCGCCTTCGACGCCAGCTGTCCGGAACTCGACTTCGCCGTCGAAGCCGCGGTTGAGGCGGGCGCGTACGGGGGTCGCGTGACGGGGGCCGGGTGGGGTGGCGCGGCCATCGCGCTCGCACCCCGGGGAGAATCGGAGGCTATCGGGGCGGAACTGGCGGAAAAATACGGAAAAGAGTTCGACCACGACGCGTCGTGGTGGACCGTGGTGCCCTCGGAGGGCGCGCGCTGCCGGGAACTCGAACGTTAGGCGCCGGGGTTGCGGACCGTGTCGTCGGGGACGTCGAAGTCGTGGTAGTGTTCGCCCTTCTCCGTCGAGAGGATGTTCAGCGCGGCGGCGGCGCCGTCGCCGGCGGAGATGACGGCCTGCCACTCCTCCGCCCGAACCATCGCGCCCGTCGCGTAGAGGCCCTCGACGCTCGTCTCCATTCCCAGGTCGGCTTCGACGGTGTCGTCCTCGCTGAACGCACAGCCCGCGTCCTCCGCGAGCGAGCGGTCGGCGCCGGTCGCGAGCACCACGTAGGTCGCCTCGTACTCGTCTTCATCAGTGGTGACCGTGAACCCCTCGCCGGTCTCCTCGACGGCCTCGACTTCCTCCTCCCGGAGGTCGGCACCGCGGTCCTCGGTCTGGCCGCGCGCGAGGTCCACGAACTCGCCGCCGTCGATGGAGCGGATGCCCAGATAGTTGAACAGGTGGGCCTTGTGCATCCACGTCTCGTCCGTGTCGAAGAGAACGGTGTCGAGGTCGTTTTTGGCCGTGAACAGTGCCGCGCTCAGGCCGGCGGGACCGCCGCCGACGACTGCAACATCTACCATGTACGCTACGGGCGGGCCGAGTGCAATAAAGATTCGTCCCGGACCATTCGACGCCGGTTTCGGGGGAGGGCCGAAACGGGGGACCTACACTACGGTTTCCACCACCGAGTAGTATAAACGCCCGCGTTCCGCCGACCGGTGTCTTACGCCCCAACACAGCGATTACTCGCACCGTGAAACGTTCCACGCACCGTGGACCGAGTCCGCAAACGATTTTGTATCGGATGGAATACAGGTGATATGGACGGACCGACCGGCTACGTCGCGGCCTCGGCGGTGCGCTCGGAGGTGCTCGCGGCCGTGGCCGCGGACCCCCCCACGGAGACCGCCGACGTGTTCGAGCACGCGTCGGCCAGCCAATCCGCGGTGTACGAGGCGCTGGCGGCGCTGGAGGAGCGGGGACACATCACCGAGCGCGAGGCGGGATGGCGACCGACCGGCACCGGGTCGGTGGTGACGGACGTCCTCTCGCTGTGTGAGGGCGCGAACTGCGCGCTCGCCGACACCGGGGAGTACTGGCGGACCCACCGAGCCGCGCCGTTCCCCGAGCGCTTCCGTCACCGCCTCGGCGCCCTCACCGACGCCGAGGTGATGCGCGCTCCGGACACGAACCCGGGACGGACCGTGCGCGCGGTGGCCGATTTCATCCGGGAGGCCGAGGACCTCGATGTGTTCGCGCCGGTGTACCACCGCTCGTACGGCGACGCCCTCGTGGAGGCCGGCGCGAACGCCCGCCTGCTCATCTCGCCCTCCGTGCTCGCCGAGGTCGACGACGCGAAGCGCCGCTCGGCGGGCGAGACACCGTTTGACGTCCGCGTCGCACCCGTCGAGGCGGGGCTCGCGGTGGGCGAGGGGGGCCTCTACCTCTCCGCGCCGACGCTCTCCGGAGGGTACGACGACCGAACGGAGCTCGTCGCCGACGCCGAGGAGGCCATCGAGTGGGGCCGCGACCTCTTCGAGGCGCGCTGGGAGGAGGCCGAACCGCCGGAAAGGTTCACACCTTCGTGATGCATCCAAAAAGAGTTAACCACCGCGTCCCGAAGTCGGAGTAACCGTGACGGAAACGCAGGTGACACTCGTCCAACTCGACAACTACGGGCCGTGGACCACAACGCCGGCTCCCCGGCCGGAACCGGACCTGCAGGCACTCCAGTCCGACTTCTACGCCGACCTCGCACGCCTGTACGGCGCCGGCGAGGGATACGTCTTCAGCGCGCGCTACGACAACGTCGTCGCCGTCACTAACGGCATCGACGAGCGCACGCACCGACGCATCCAGGAAACGCTCTCGAACCGATACCCGGTGACCGCGAGCGTCGCGTCGGCCACGCGGGAGCGGCCGGCCGAGGCGCTGGACGCCGCGACCCGGAAGCTCCAGAAGGCAGGAAGCGCGCAGGCCGCCGACCGGAGCGAAGTCCTCGACACGGAGCCGGGCGGTGACGCGGCCGAAATCGCGCACTTCGACGTGGTCGACGTGACCGGCCAGTACACCGACACCGAGGGCGCCTACGACACCCACCTTCGCGTCCAGCGGGTCGGCCTGGAACTCTCGACGTACCTCTACGAGGAACACGGCGCGCTGACCTTCTTCGTCGGAGGGGACAACTTCATCGCCGTCTGCCCGGACCTCCCCCGGAGGGCGTACCAGGGCGCCCTCGACGCCGTCGCCGACGGAGCGGGCGTCGGCCTGCAGGTCGGCGTCGGGAGCGGCGAGACGGCCATCGAGGGGGGAATGCGCGCGAAGGAGGCCCTCGAACACTGCCGCGAGACGGGTACGCGGATCGCCGGCGACCTCGTCGCCCCGAACGCGGATTGAAGGGCCGCCGGCGAGTACTGGAAGTATGACCCGCGGGTTCCCCGTGACCGAGGACGACGCCGAGCGCATCGTCCTCCACGTGGACGCGGACTGCTTTTACGCCGCCTGCGAGCGCCTGCGGGAACCGGAACTGCGGGGCGAGCCCGTGGTGGTCGGGATGGGCTACGAGGACGGCGACGACGCCGGCGCCGTCGCCACGGCCTCCTACGAGGCCCGCGAGCACGGCGTTGAGAGCGCCCAGGCTATCACGACGGCGCTCGAACGGCTTCCCCGAAAGGGGAGCGATGCGGACGGTCCGACCGGTTTCTACCGCCCCGTCGACATGGCCTTCTACGAGGACGTGGCCGCCGACGTGCGGGGCGTCCTCCACGACCTCGCGGACACCGTGCGGGAGGTCTCTATCGACGAGGCGTACATGGACGTGACCGAGCGCACGGACTGGGACGTCGTCGAGGGCTTCGCCCGACACGTCAAACAGCGCGTGGCGCGGGAGGCCGGCGTCACCGTCTCCGTGGGCGCCGCGCCGACGATGTCGTGTGCGAAGGTCGCCAGCGACGCCGAGAAGCCGGACGGCCTCGTCGTCGTGGAGCCGGGCGAGGTAAGGGAATTCTTCGCGCCCCTCGACACGGAAGCCGTCCACGGCATCGGCCCGGTGACGGCCCGGGAGCTACGCGAGATGGGAATCCACACCGCGGGAGAACTGGCCGCCGCGGACCCCCACGAACTGGGCGAGCGCTTCGGGGAGCGTGGGCGGGAAGTCCGCCGGCGCGCCCGCGGCGAGGACGACCGAGAGGTCGAACCGACGGGGAAGCCGAAGTCGCTGAACCGGGAGTCCGCGTTCGGGGAGGCGACGGCGGACGAAGCGGAACAGCGCGAACGGGTGGAGACGCTCGCCGCCGCCGTCGCCGAGCGCGCGGCTCGCCGGGGCGCTCTCTACCGGACCATCGGCGTGAAGGCCGTCGAACCGCCCTTCGAGGTCAACACCCGCGCACGCTCTCTCTCGGGCCCCGTCGCGGACGCCGACCTCGTGCGGGAGGTGGCCCTCGAACTGTTCGAGGAGTTCGCGGGCGAGGAGGTCAGGAAGGTCGGCGTTCGGGTGTCGAAGCTCTCCTTCGCGGACGCCGACCAGGCAACGCTCGGCGGCTTCGAGGGCGAAGGGAAGCGTCCGGAAGAAGAGACGCGGACGACCGAGCCCTCGGACGGGAACGACACGGAAGGACAGGTGTCGCTCGACGACTTCTAACCCCCCGCGCGAACCCCTCCACGGCGTCCGGTCCGAACCGCCGCCGACGAACTCAGTCCGCGACGATGTCCACCACGCCGTGGAGGTCGCGCACCTCGTGGGTCGGGGGCTCCGGGAGGGACGTGTGCTGGGAGTGCTCGCGGCGGACGAAGGCCGAGCCCATCCCCGCGCGGCCCGCGGCGATTACATCGTTCGCGCTGTCGCCGACGTAGAGCGCCCGCTCGGCGTCCAGGTCGGCGAGCGCCCGGTCGAGATAGTGGGTCTCCGGCTTCCGGTAGTTCAGACACTCCATCGGGCGCTCGCGGCCGTAGTACGTCTCGAAGTGGTCGTGTAAGCCGAACCGGTCGAGGACGTGTTCGACGGTCGCGTGATGGTTGTTGCTCACCACGCCGCAGGCGTGCCGAATACGTTCGAGCGCGCCGACGTCGTCGTAGAGCCCGCGGTGCCCCCGGTCAAAGGACTCCACCTGTGACCGTTCGTCGTGGTCCTCGCGGGCCGTCCAGAACGCGTCGGGGTCGACGCCGTGTTCGGCACACACCTCCCGAACCGCCTCGGCTGTAGCGCCGTACCCGACCCGTTCGACGTGTTCGGGGGCGGGAGCGTCGACGCCGACGGCCGCGAACGCCGCGCGGACGGCGTCGGGCTGGGTGCCCGCGAGCGGGGGGTCGACCAGCACCCCGTCGTTGTCGAAGAGAACCGCGTCGTACTCGCTCATTTCGAGACGAAGGGCTTTCGACGGCAAAAACCCCTCGCCGAGGCAAGGAACTATGTACCGCCCCGCGCTCCCCGCATACGAATGTCGGGCGAGGAGACCATCACCGTCGCGGACGTGAGCGCCGGCCCGGGCGGCTCCGAGAGCACGGAGCCCGGCGAGACGGTCACGCTCCCCGTCGTAGACTTACTGACGGGCCGTGGCTTCATCACTGGGAAGAGCGGGTCGGGGAAGAGCAACACCGCGAGCGTCGTCATCGAGCGCCTCCTCGATGGCGGATACCCGGTGCTCATCGTGGACGCCGACGGCGAGTATTATGGACTAAAAGAGGAGTACGAACTTCTTCACGCGGGCGCCGACGAGGAGTGTGACATCCAGGTCGAACCGGAGCACGCCGAGAAGTTGGCCTCTCTCGCCCTCGAACAGAACGTTCCGATTGTCTTGGACGTCTCGGGCTATCTGGAGGAGGACACCGCCTCCGAACTCATCCTCCAGGTGACCCGCCAGCTGTTCACCAAGGAGAAGAAGATGAAGAAGCCCTTCCTGATGCTCGTCGAGGAGTGTCACGAGTACATCCCGGAGGGCGGCGGGATGGACCGAACGGGCGAGATGCTCATCAAGGTCGGCAAGCGGGGCCGGAAACACGGCCTCGGCGTCGTCGGCATCTCCCAGCGCCCCGCCGACGTGAAGAAGGACTTCATCACCCAGTGTGACTGGCTCTGCTGGCACCGGCTCACCTGGGAGAACGACACCAAAGTCGTGGGCCGTCTCCTGGGCAGCGAGTACGCCACCGCCATCGAGGACATGGACGACGGCGAGGGCTTCCTGATGACCGACTGGGCCGAGGACCTCAGACGGGTGCAGTTCCGCCGCAAACAGACCTTCGACGCGGGCGCCACGCCCGGGTTGGAGGACTTCGAGCGCCCCGACTTGAAATCCGTCTCGGGCGACCTCGTGAGCGACCTCCAAGAGATCACCGACGAGCGCGAGCGCCGCGAGTCCGAGCTGGCCGACCTGCGCCAGGAGTTAGACAGAAAGCGCCAGCGCATCTCCGAACTCGAACGCGAACTGGAGGACGCGCAGGACCTCTCGCGGATGGCCGATGAGTTTGCGCAGGCGATGATGCGCAAGGCCGATGCGGGGTATCACGGCGGCCAACGGGAGTTGGGGGAGTACGAGGGTCCGGAGCCCGCCCCCGAGGCGGAACCGGAGCCCGACGAAACGGCCGACGCAGCCGACGCGGAGGAAGAAGAATCCGACCCCGCCGACGAGCGCCCCGAAGACCCCTTCGAGGCGTTCCTGGGCGACGCGGAGCCCGGACCGACTGATGGAACGCCCGAAACCGTCGCGAGCACGCTCCGCGAGCGCGTCGAGTCGCTCGCCAACGAGGAGCGCGAGATGCTCGCGGTCTACGAGGAGAAACGGGTGAGCACACCCATTGAGGCGTTCGACGGCGAGGACCGCGAACTCGCCTACGCCACCCACCGCGCCCTGCGCCGGCAGGGCTTCGTCCAGCACGTTTCGGGTGGGAACTATGCCTACGCGCTCCCCGCGCTGCTGCGGGGGATGTGCGGCGACACCTTCTCCGAGGGCGAGTTGAGCGCCGCGCTCGCGACGGTGGAGGCGGCCATCGAGCGAGTCGAGGTGTAGTTAACCGGCTCAGTTCACCAGGTCCCGGAGCGCCGCCTCGGGATCCTCCGCTTTGGCGACGCCGCTCGCCAGCAGTACCCCCTCAGCGCCGAGTTCCCCGGCGGCCTCGACGTCCTCGCCCGTGGAGATCCCGGCGCCACAGTAGACGTCGACCGCGGGGTCGACGGCCTCGGCGGCGGCGACGGCCTTCTCGACGATTTCGGGGTCCGCCGACGAAACGGGAGTTCCAGTCCCGATGAGCTCGGGCGGTTCGACGGCCACGGCGTCGGGACCGAGCGCGGAGGCCGCCCCGATCTGCGCGGGGTTGTTCGCGCAGATGCAGGTTTCGAGGCCCGCGCGCTCCGCGGCGTCGAGCGCGCCGTCGATGTCCGCGAGTTTGAGGCGCTTCTCGGAGTGGTTGAGGAGCGTGCCTTCCGCGCCCGCCGCGGCGGCGCGCTCCGCGAGGGTGCTGCCGGTGTGGGAACCGTATTCATTGGAACTGACGTGTTGGGCCCACGTCTCGACGCCCGTCTCCGCGACGGCCGCGATGTCCGCCGCTTGGGGCGCGACGGCGACGCTGGTTTCCGAGTCCGCGGCGACCCGCGCGGCGGCCTCGGCCACCTCGACGGGGTCACAGGGGTACGCTTTCAGGTTGACGAGAACGAACATACCGGAGGAGATGGATGAAGAAGGTTTAGTGTACCGCTTCGCGGCGCCGGCGCGTGGGAACAACTATTTATACGGTGCTCCGTAATCCGGCGTGTGAACATGGACCAAGCCGTAGCCTCGTTGCGCCGGGTGCGCCCGGACCGGTTCGCGGGGTTTCTCGCGGACCTCGTGACGGCGGTCCACGACGGATGGGAGGTCGACTGCGCGCCGCCGTCCCCGGAGGGCGGCGTGGACGCAGTGCTCCGCCGGGACGGGGAGCGCAAGTTGGTCCGGGCCTGCCAGTACCCCGAATCGAAGGCGGTGACCCCGGGCGAGGTCCGGGAACTCGCGGCGCTCCGGGCCGCCGGCGAGTTCGACGCGGCGACGCTGTTGGCGACCAGCGACGTGTCGACCGACGCCAGGCGGGCCGCCGCGGCGACGGGCATCGAGGTCCGGGACGCCGCCGAGACCGTCGAACTCGCGCGCGACGCCGGGGTGTTGGTGCCGGCGCCCGAACAGCCCGAGGAGGGTCTCCCCCGGCGGACCGCGACGTGGCCCGACGAGCTGGTCTCCTGTGCGAGCGACCTCATAGAGCACGTCGAGAGCGCGGGCCGCTTCGAGCGCCGGACCGCCAGAACGAGCGCGTACGTCGACGCCGACTTCATCCCCGAAACGGGCGGCGCGCCGGTCGTGAAGGTGCGCTTCGGCGACGAGACGCTCCGGGTGTACGTCCGGTACGACGGCCGCTTCCGGCGCATCGGCACCGTCACGGAGAGCGCGGTGACCGAGCGGGCACTCGCGCAGCTCGAACGCGAGCTCAACGCCTCCATCCAGCGCGCGCTGGCGGAGTGAGCGTCGGAGCGGGGTCGACCCGGAGTTTCTTACGGTTGTCTTCCGAGGGACGGGCATGATCGCACCGGGAACCGAACTACTGGACACGACCGTCGTTCGCCTCCTGCTGGCGACGGCGCTCGGCCTCTTTCTCGGCCTCGAACGCGAGTGGTCGGAGAAGCCCGCGGGCGTCCGGACGTTCTCGCTGACGGCCCTCTCGGGGGCCGTCTTCACCGTCGTCGCGCAGGACACGGAACTCGGCCCGTGGCTGTTGGTCGTCGGTGGGGTCCTCGTCATCGTTCAGGGCGTCCTTCTGGCCGCCCAAGGCCTCCGTATGGGCGGCGGTGAGGGCCTCTCGCTGACGACTTCGGTTTCCCTGCTCGTCGCCTACGGCGCGGGCGTCCTCGTCGCGGCGGGCGACACGCTGGCCGGCGTCACGGTGGCAGTGGTCTCCTCGCTTCTGTTGGTACTCAAGCGGGAGCTCCACGGCTTCGCCGGCGGGCTCTCCAGAGAGGAGCTCCGCTCGACCATCGAGTTCGCCATCCTCGCGTTCGTCGTCTACCCGACGCTCCCCGCGGGCCCTGTCGACTTCGCCGGCGTGTCGGTCGAGCCCCGAGTGGCGTGGCTGATGGTCGTCACCGTCGCGGGCATCGGCATCGTGAACTACGCCGTGGTCCGTACCTACGGGGGACGGGGCGTCGCAATCACCGGCTTCTTCGGGGGATTGGCCTCCTCGACGGCGGTCGTGGGGACGATGCTTGACCACGTGCGCCAACACCCCGCGGCGGCGTCCTACGGCGTCGCCGCCGTACTCCTCGCGGACGCGGCGATGGCCTTCCGCAACCTGGTCATCGCCCTCGCTTTCACGCTTTCCGGCGGCCCCGGGCCGTTGCTGGGCGCCGTGTGGCCGCTGGCTCTCGTCGTCCTCGCCTCCTTCGCCATCGCGTACGCCGTCGCCGACTGGTCGGCCGACGTGGAGATGGAACTGGAGAGCCCCTTCTCGATGCGCAACGTGCTCGGCTTCGGCGCCGTCTTCCTCGTCGTCCTCGTCGTCGGCGCACTCGCGCAGGGCCGGTTCGGGAACCTGGGTCTCTACGTGAGCGCCCTCCTCTCCGGGCTGGTCTCCTCGGCGGGCGCCGCAACCACCGCCGTCCTCCTCTATCGTGGGGGCGCGGTCGGCGCGTCGGCCGCGACGGTCGCGGTTCTCCTCGCTACCGCCTCCAGCGTCGTCGTGAAGGCGGCGCTGGTCTTCAGCGGCCCCAGGGAGTTCGCCGTCCGGGTCGCCCGCTGGAGCGCGCTCCTCCTCGCGCTGGTCGTCGCCTCGGGCGTCGTCGTCGAGTTCGGCAGCGTCGGAATTGCCCCGCTCTAAGCACGGTGGCGACGCCCCGCCGTCGGGTTTCGGCCGGCCTAAAATATACAGAAGGTGACACTTATCCGTGCGGGTTTCCTTCCGCCGCGTATGGCCACGCTCGGGAGCTACGCCCTCGTCTTCGTCGCCGGCTTGATTACCGCTCTGGCGACCGGTCTCGGCGCGCTCCCCTTCTTCGTCGTCGACGACGTGAGCGAGCGCTGGCGCGTCGCGCTGTGGGGGCTCGCGTCGGGCATCATGGTCGCCGCCTCGGTGTTCGGCCTCATTTTCGAGGGGCTCGCGGAGGGTACGGTCCCGGAGATTATCCCGGGGTTGCTCGCCGGCGCGCTCCTCGTGGCAGTCGCGAGCCGGCTCATCGACGACCACGAGTTCGCGCCCCGGGAAATCGCGCAGGCGGACTTCGAGAAGCTGGTGCTGATTCTCGGCGTCCTCACCGTTCACTCCTTCCCCGAGGGCGTCGCCGTCGGCGTCTCTTTCGCGGACCTGAACCTGGAGGGCGGCCTCGCGGTTGGGGGGTTCGTCGTGCCGGTGCTCGCGGTGTTCATGACGCTCGCCATCTCGATTCACAACGTCCCCGAGGGGCTCGCCGTGTCGATTCCGCTCCACGAGTTGGGGATGAGCAGGGCGCGGATGGTCGGCGCGGCCGTCTTCACCAGCCTTCCCCAGCCCCTCGGCGCGGTCATCGCCTTCGGCTTCGTGCGGTGGGCCAGGGAGTTCCTCCCCTTCGGCTTCGGCTTCGCCGCCGGCGCGATGATATACCTGGTTGCGACGGAGTTCGTGCCCGAAGCGCTCGATTTGGGTCGGGAACTCCCCGGCGGCGGGCACCGCGAGCTCGTGTGGGGCTTCCTCGCCGGGGTTGCCGGGATGGTCCCGCTCCTCCTCGTCTGAGACGGGGATTGTCGGAAGCGGAATTATCTTCAGGTTCGGGGAAGAATACACGGACATGAGTAACAGTTCACCGGTCCGGGTCGGTCTCAACGGCTTCGGCCGCATCGGCCGCAGCGTCCTCCGCGCCGCCCGCGGGGACGACCGGATCGAAATCGTGGCCATCAACGACGTGATGGACGACGAGGAGATGGAGTATCTGGCGCGCTACGACTCGGTCCACGGCGGCCAGGACGTCGAACTCCGCGACGGCGCCTTCCGCGTGGACGGCCGCGACATCCCGGTTCTCTCGGAGTCCGACCCCACGGCGCTTCCGTGGGACGACTACGACGTCGATGTCGCCTTCGAGGCGACGGGCATCTTCCGGACGTACGACGAGGTCCACCAGCACGTCGAGGCGGGCGCCGAGAAGGCGCTCATCTCGGCCCCTCCGAAGGGCGAGAAGGACGTGTTCACGATGGTCTACGGCGTGAACCACGACGAGTATTCCGGGGAGGACGTGCTCTCGAACGCCTCCTGTACGACGAACTCCGTCGCGCCCGCCGCGATGGTGCTCGACGAGGCCTTCGGCATCGAGTCGGGGCTTCTCACTACCGTCCACTCCTACACCGGTTCGCAGAACCTGATGGACGGCCCGAACAGCAAGCCCCGCCGGCGCCGCGCCGCCGCGGAGAACATCATCCCCACCTCGACCGGCGCCGCGCAGTCCACGACCCAGGTCCTCCCCGAACTGGAGGGCAAACTCGACGGGATGGCGATGCGCGTCCCCACGCCGAACGGCTCGATTACCGACCTGACGGTGTCCCTCGAAGCGGACCCGAGCAAGGAGGAACTGAACGAGGCCTTCTACGAGGCCGCCACCGGCGAACTGGAGGGCGTTCTGGGAGTCACCGACGAGGCCGTCGTCAGCCGCGACATCGTCGGCGAGCCCTACTCCTCGCTGGTGGACCTGGACGCGAACCAGAGTCTGGAGGGCGGGCTGAAGAAGGTCCTCGCGTGGTACGACAACGAGTACGGCTTCGCGAACCGGATGCTCGACGCCGCGGCGTACGTGAACTGACCGCCGAACGCCGGTTCCTCACCGCAAGCGGCGGGCCCCGTCCCCCGAAGGAAGATAGATAGGGCCCCGCCGTGTTGTCCCACCCGATGTACGACACGCTCGACGACATACAGGGGACGGGGCGGGTCCTCGCGCGCCTCGACCTCAACTCGCCCGTCGAGGACGGCGTGGTACAGGACAACAAGCGCTTCGAGCGCCACGCCGAGAGCGTACGGGCGATGCTCGACGCGGGCCACCGCGTCGCGCTGATGGCACACCAGGGTCGGCCCGGTCGGGACACCTACGTCCCCCTCGACCAGCACGCCGACATCCTCTCCGAGCACGTCGGCGAGGAAATCGGATACGTCGGCGACACATACGGCGAGGACGCCATCAGGGCTGTCCGCGACCTCGATTCGGGTGAGGCCGTCCTTTTGGAGAACGTCCGGTTCGTCGCCGACGAACTCGCGGACCACACACCCGAGGAACACGCCGATACGCCCTTCGTCCGCTCGTTGGCCGGCGAGTTCGACTACTACGTCAACGACGCCTACTCCGTCGCGCACCGCGCCCACGCCTCCGTCGTCGGCTTCCCGGAGGTGATGGATTCCTACGCTGGTCCCGTGATGGACGACGAGTACACGTACAACTCCTCGATTCGGGAGCGGGAGTTCGACGGCAACGTGACGATGGCCCTCGGCGGGACCAAGGCGGCCGACATCATCCCGGTGATGGAGGCCCTCGCCGACCGGGTCGACGACTTCCTCCTGGGGGGCATCGTCGGCGAACTCTGCTTGCGCGCCGCGGGCTACGACGTGGGCCGCGACCTGGAGGGGATGGACCTCTTCGACGACCAGTGGGACGAACACGGCGACACCCTCGTCTCTCTCTTAGAGGAGTACGGCGAGAAGGTCCACCTCCCCGAAGATTTGGCCTACGAGGGCGACGACGGCGAGCGGGCCGAGACAACCATTGAAGACATCGAGAAGGACCGCGCGTACCTCGATATCGGCTCCGAGACCCTCGCCGAATACGAGCCCGTCATCGAGGACAGCGAGGCCGTCTTCGTGAAGGGCGCGCTGGGCGTCTTCGAGGACGAGCGCTTCGCCGTCGGAACCAGCGGGATTCTGGAGACCATTGCCGGAACGGAGTGTTTCTCTGTCGTCGGCGGGGGGGACACCGCACGGGCTATTGACATCTACGGCATCGGGGAAGGGAACTTCGGCCACGTCTCCATCGCCGGCGGCGCGTACATCCGTGCGCTCACCGGCGAACCCCTCGCGGGCGTCGAGGCGCTGCGACGGGCGTAGGCGCCGGACCGCTTTTACCCCTCGCGCGAGTTCTCCCGCCCGTATGGGAGACAACGAACTCGACGTCGAGGTCGAAGTAGAGGTAGAAGTCGACGAGGCCGAACTCGAACTGGAGGTCGGCGACGTGACCGAGGCCGAGGCCGAACTCGAAACGGACGGCCTCGAAGTGGAGGTCGAAGTAGAAGTCGAGCGGGAGGGCGAGGAAGGCGACGAAGACGAAGCGAAAGAACCGGACCACGAGGGAGACGACGGGACGGAACCCGACGAAGACGCGGACGGCGAACTCCCCGCCGAGGCGGAGGAGTCCTTACCGGCCGAGACGGACGAGGACGGCGAGTCGTAATCAGAGCGCCAACCAATCGGTCGTCAGCTCCGGCTCGCGGAGGTGCCAGCGCTGTCGGCTCCCCTCGCGGGTCTCGATGACCGCGTCGAAAAGCGGGACGAGTGTCCGGACGGCGTCGCCGTCGGCCGGCCCGGAGAGGTGGACGTGGACCATCGCGGCCGCGTCGCGGGCGGTCCCGCCGAGGCCGTGGAAGAAGCGGAAGACCCCCTCCTCGTCGTGGGCGGCCAGCAGCGACTCGGCGTCGCGAAGGCAGACCCGAACGGTCCCACCCTCGGGGTCCGGCCCCGCGAGGGACTCGACCTCCTCGTCGACGGCGCGTTTTAGATCCGGGAGGCCCCCATCGACCGCCCGAACGCCCGTCCCCATGTCGGCGCTCGCCGCGACAGCCGAGCGGGTCGGCGTTCGGTAGTGGACGCGGCGCGCGTCGCCCGCGGCGTTCGGCCCCTGTCGGGTCGGCTCTTGGCCGACGCCGACGAACACCCGCTTTCGCGGCCCCGCGCCGGCGTCCCCTAACAGCCGCTGACACGCTGCTCGGCGGCTCTCGCTGTCGGTCCCCGTGAGAAGTAACAGGCTCCCGCACCGCTTGAGGTCGGCCAGCTCGTCGGCGAACACCGCCGCCTCGCCGTCCCGTTCGTCCTCGTGCATCTACTTTGAATCAATGATTCAGGCGTGCAATAAAGTTTCGGGCGGAGTGACCTGTCGTATTCACGGAAGAGATTTATAATAGACGTAGGTCGTATGTGTGTCTATGAACGAGAGCGAGGACGTACGCGTTATTCTCGTCGGGGGGGAACGCGTCCTCGTCGATGCGTTATCCGAGCAGGAGCGCTGGGAGACGGTCACGGCGACGTCGACGGCCGACGCGTTGGTTCGCGTGGAGTCCGAGGCGTTCGACTGTGCAGTCGTCGAGCATCCCGACGCCACGGCCGTCGTCGAGTTGCTCACTGACCACGACCCGACGCTTCCCGTCGTCGTGGTCGGCGACGACGACCGCGACGACGTGCTCCCCGGCGTGCTGGCCGCGGGAGGAACCGACTACATCGACCGGGAGAAGATCGACGTCCTCACCGCACGGGTCGAACGCGAGACCGACCGGCACAGCCGCGTGAAGAAGTGGCGCGAGGACTCCTCGATGGTCGACTCGATGCTCGCGTCGCTCCCGATGACGGTGTACTTCAAGGACGAGGAGGCGCGCTTCGTCCGGGCGAGCGAGTCGCTGAAAAGCTGGTACCCCGACATCATCGGCAGCACCGACAAGGAGGTGTGGCCCGAGGACGGCGAGCGGAGCTACGCCGACGACATGCGCATCATCAACGGCGAGACGGACCTCATCGACCGGGAGGAGCCGAAATCCAGCGGCAGGACGACGCTCACGACGAAGGTGCCGTGGCGCGACGAGAACGGCGACATCGTCGGCCTGCTCGGCATCTCCCGGGACATCACCGAGCGCAAGCGCCGCGAACGCCAGTTGGAGACGCAAAACGATCGCATGGAGAAGTTCGTGAGCATCGTCTCCCACGACCTCCGGTCCCCGCTGAACGTCGCGCTCGGCAACACGGAACTCGCACGGGACGAGGAGTCCTTCGAGCCGCTCGAACGCGTCGAGGACTCGCTCGAACGGATGGACAACCTCATCGAGGACTTCCTCACGCTCGCCCAACACGGGAAAATCGTCACGGAAACCGAGACGGTGGCGCTCCGGGAAGCCGTCGAGGAGGCGTGGGCCGGCGTCGCCGACGACGCCACGCTCCGGACGACCATCGACCCGCATGTCAGCGTCCACGCCGACCGGGAGCGCTTTATCCAGTTGCTTGATAACCTCTTCAAGAACGCCGTCGACCACGCCGGCGAAAACCCCGTGGTTGACGTTGGCGTCGAGCCCGGCACCGTCTGGGTCGCCGACGACGGCCCGGGCATCCCGGAGGACGAACGCGAGGACGTCTTCGAGTACGGCATGACGACCAACGAGGACGGCACCGGCTTCGGGCTGAGCATCGTCCAAGACATCGCGGCCGCCCACGGCTGGGAGGTGGAGGTGACTGAGAGCGCCAGCGGCGGCGCGCGCTTCGAGATTCACCGCGTGACGACCGAGGACGCCTGAACCGCCGGGGGAGTTTTGCGGCGCCCGCCCAAAGGGGGTGTATGACCGACGAAGACCTCGAACAGCGAGTCTCCGACCTCGAGGACGCCCTCCGCGACCTCCAGCGGGAGGTTGAACGCCCGCCGCGCGGTCCGCTCGGGTTGCCCCGCCCGCCGACGCCCGGGGAACTGGCGCGTGCGGCCGACGAACACGCCATCCCGGCGGCCATCGCGTCGCTCGAAGCGTCGATTCACGCGCTCGAACTCCTCCGCCTCGGCCTGCGTGCAGGGAACCGAAGCGACCGACGGCGCGGGCGGGGCGGCAGCGCCCGGGGCGAAACGGCCGGACGCGTCGGCCGGGCCGCCCTCGACCGGTTGGACCGCGCGCTCGACGACGCCATCGACGCGCTGGAGGGGGAACCGAGCGACCCCGAGTCGAAGGAGGTACTCGACGAGGCCAAGCGGCTCCGCGAGGAGATAGCCGAGCGCGTCGAGGAGGCGACGGAGGGCGACACGAACGAGGAGGGCGGGCCACAAAGCGAAACCGACGATGAGGACGACGGCCCCCAGGTCGATGTCGACGCCGAGTTACAGTCGATAAAGGACCGAGAGAATCAGACCGGCTCGAACCGGTAGCCGTCCCACGCCTGGCTCTCGGGCTCGCGGATGCCCGCGCCGGGCTCCCTGAGTTCTTCAGCGTACACCGGTTTCACCGTGTCCCCAGTCTCCACGTCGCCGGTCGTGAGCTGGCCCAGCACCCGAACACGCTCCCCATCGACGTCGAACTCCACGATGGCGATGTGGTTGGGCTGGCGCACGCCCGGCGGCGTCGCCGAGCTCGTCGTCCACGTGACCACCTCGGCCTCGCGGTCACTCAGGTCGATAGTCCCGACCGGCTCGGCGCCGTTGTGGCTGTAGGGGTGGCCGGGACACGTGACAGTACCGTCGTCGTATTTTGTGGCTTCCAGCGTCATGGTCGTTCGAGGATGGTAGTAGTAACGCAGTTGCCGAAGCCGCCGACGTTGCACGCGAGGGCCGTATCGGCCTCGACCTGCCGGGCGCCGGCGTCGTCGGTGAGTTGTTTGTACAGTTCGTACACCTGGGCGACCCCGCTCGCGCCGAGCGGATGGCCCTTCGATTTGAGACCGCCCGATGTGTTGATTGGCAGGTCGCCGTCGCGTTTCGTGGTGCCCTCGCGGACCGCCTTCCAGCCCTCGCCCTCCGGGAAGAAGCCGAGGCCCTCGCTCTGGAGGAACTCCAGGATGGTGAACATGTCGTGGAGTTCGGCCACGTCGATGTCCTCCGGCCCCACGTCGGCCATCTCGTAGGCGGTTTCCCCGGATTCGACGACCGCGCCCATCGTCGTCGGATCCGCGCGCTCGTGGACGACGTGGGTGTCGGTGGCGCCGGCGATGCCCGAAACCACGGCGTAGTCGTCGGCGTACCGTTCGGCCTCGTCGGCCGGACAGAGGAGGAGCGCCGACGAGCCGTCGGTGATGGGACAGAAGTCGTAGAGTCGAAGCGGGTCCGCCACCATCGGGGATTCCATCGCCGTCTCCACGTCTATCTCCTTTCGGAACTGGGCGTGGGGGTTGTCCACGCCGTTCTCGTGGTTCTTCACCGCGACCTCGGCCAGGGACTCCCGGGGCGCGTCGTACTTCTCCAGGTAGTGGCGGGCGGTCATTCCCGCGAAACTCGGGAGCGTGACGCCGTGTTTGTACTCGTGGGGGTGTGTCAGGGAGGCGATGACGTCAGTCGCCTCCGACGTGCTCCGGTGGGTCATCTTCTCGCCGCCCGCCAACATGGTGAGGTCGCTCGCGCCCGACGCGACCGACTGCCACGCGGCGTAGAGGCCCGCACCCCCCGACGCGCTGGTCTGGTCGACGCGCTGGGTGTAGGCCCCCAGCGCGCCGATGTCGTGGGCGAGGGCGTTCATCACGCCCGTCTGCCCCTCGAACTCGCCGCTCGCCATGTTCGAGACGTAGAGGTGGTCTAAATCACTGGGTTCGACGTCGGCGTCGTCCAAACAGCCCGCGGCCGCCTCGGCGAGGAGGTCGCGTATCCACTCGCCCTCCCGGTCGCCGAACTCGGTCATCGACGCCCCGACGATTGCCACGTCCATAGACCACCCTCCGCAGGCAACGATTTCAGCGTTTCGTCACGGCCTGGGAGGTCGCGACCGCCGCTCGCGACGCGCACGCCGGAACGACAGTTCTTTTAGGCCAGCCTAAACAGTATGAACCAATGAGCCCTGACGTCTGCGTCGCCGTCCCGACCATCAGAAACCCCGACGCGGTCCGCGAGTACGTCGCCAACGCCCGCGAGCACGGCTTCGACACGGATCGTCTCTTCTTCGTCCTCATTACCGAGGACTTCTGCGAGACGGACGCGATGCGCGAGATGCTCGACGAACTCGGCGTGTCGGGCGCCGTCTTCGGCGGCGAGGAGCGCGAGGCCTGGTTCGCCGAGCGCGGACTGGCCGCGTACGAATCGCTGATTCCGGCCGCCAGCCACGCCCAGACCTCCTTCGGGCTGCTCTACCTCTGGGACGGCGACTTCGAGTACGGCGTCTTCATCGACGACGACACCCGCCCCCTCGACGAGTTCGACTACTTCGGGCGCCACCTCGCCAACCTGGCTTTCGAGGGCGAGGTCGAGTCGGTACGCTCCGACGAGCGCTGGGTGAACGTCCTCTATCAGGGATACGATGACCTCTACCCCCGAGGATACCCTTACGGCGCGATGGACGAAGCCGTGGAAACCGACACGGTAAACGTCGGCTCCGGCGACGTGGTCGCCTCCCAGGGGCTCTGGACCGACGTGCCCGACCTCGACGCCGTGCGCATCCTGATGGACGGCGACCTGAACGGGCAAGCACAGACGAGAACTGAGAGAGCGGACTTCGAGCGCGACTTCGTCGTCGAGTCGGGGAACTACACTACCGTCTGTTCGATGAACCTCGCCTTCCGTCGGGAGGTCGTGCCCGCCTTCTACCAACTCCCCATGGACGACAACGAGTGGGACGTGGGACGCTTCGACGACATCTGGTCCGGGCTCTTCCTCAAGCGCGCCGCGGACCTCAGGGGCGACTACGTCCTCTCGGGCTTCCCCCTCTGCAAGCACGAGAAGGCGCCGCGCTCGACGTTCGACGACCTCGCGAACGAGGCGCCCGGCCTGGAGTTGAACGAGCACGTCTGGGAGGTCGTCGACGGTGCCGGCGAGCCCGGGGACACCTATCGCGAGTCGTTCGCCGCGATGGCCGACGCCCTGGCGGAGGGCGACTTCGATGCGTGGACCAACGGCGAGTTCCTGAACTACTGCGGCGAGCGGATGCGCCGGTGGACCGACTGCCTCGCGGCCCTCGAAACGCGGGAGCCCGTCCCCGCCGACGACTGAGAAACCGAACCGGTAGCCTTAACTGTTTTAGGCCGGCCTAATTCTACCATGCACGATAACGGACGGAGCCGGCGGCGCTTCCTCGCCGCGGGCGCCAGCCTCGGCGCGGCGGCGTTCGCGGGCTGTACCGTACCCGGAATGGGCGGCGACGACTCCGGATCGGCCTCGGTACCTTCGCTCACCTCCTTTCGCGGCTCCGGCCCCCTCGTCGAGGGGCGCCCCGCGCCGGGCGGCACAAGCATCGAGGACCTCCCCGACCTCTCCGGCGACCTGGCGCTCTATCTGGGCGGCGGTGAAGGCGGCATCTACCGGAGTTTCGTCGACGCACTCCAGGAGATCTACCCCGAGTTCAACGTCGAAGTCCTCCCCGGCGACTCGGCGTCGCTGGCACAGACCGTCGTCGAGGAGGTCGACGCGGGCAACCAGCGGGCCGACGTGTTCTGGTCCATCGACGCCGGCTCGCTCGCCATCGTCGCCAACAACGACGCGTACGCCGCCCTCCCCTCGGACGTGACGGGCCCCGTCCCGGACTCCTTCGTCGGCGCGGACAACGCGTGGGTCGGTGTCGCCGGCCGGGCGCGGGCGGTCCCGTACAACACCGACGAACTGAGCGAATCTGACATCCCGAACAAGGTGGCCGACTTCCCCGACACCGCCGCCCTCGGCGATATCGGCTGGGCGCCGACGTACGGCGCGTTCAAGTCCTTCATCACCGCGATGCGCCAGCTCCGCGGCGAGGACGCCACCCGCTCGTGGCTTAACGCGATGCAGGAGACGAGTATCACCCGCTACCCCAACGAGTACGAAGTGTCGAGCGCCGTCGCGAACGGGTCGCTCGCGTCGGGCTTCGCGAACCACTACTACGCGATGCGGGTCCGCTCGTCGAACCCCGAGGCGCCCATCGGCCTCGCGTTCACCGAGGGCGACGCCGGGGCGCTCGTCAACGCCGCCGGCGCGCTCGCGATTCAGGGCACAGAGAAACGGGAGCTGGTGAACCTCTTCATCCGCCACCTCCTCTCCGCGGAGGCCCAAGAGTTCTTCGCCACCGTCGCGTACTCCTACCCGATGATTCCGGAGGTCGAGCCGGTCGGTAACCTGCCGACCATCGACGAACTGAGCCCCCCCGACTTCGACCTCGCGGCGCTCGCCGACGTGCAGGCCACCAACGACCTGCTGCGCGACACCGGCGTTCTGCAGTGAGCCTCCGAGAGGGTGTCGCGGCGCCCGAGCGCCCCGTCGTCTTGGCCGTTGCGGGCGCGCTCGCGCTCCTGCTGGTCGCGCCGCTGGCGTGGCTCGCCCCGCCGCTTTTGGGCCTCGGGGAGCGTGCGCTCTCCTTGCTCGTGGCGGACTCCACCCTCTCGATTCTGGTCAACAGCGTCGGCCTCGTCGCCGCCGTCACCGCGGGAACCGTTCTGGTCGGCGTCCCGCTCGCGGTGCTCACCGTGCAGACCGACCTCCCCTTCCGCCGCTTCTGGACCGTCGTCGCGGCGCTCCCCCTCGTCGTCCCCTCCTACATCGGCGCGTTCGCGTTCACGACGGCGTTCGGGCCGCGGGGGGTGTTGGCCGACCTGCTGGCGCCCCTCGGCGTCGAGCGGCTCCCCACCGTCTACGGCTTCCCCGGCGCGATTCTGGTGTTGGTCCTCTACACGTACCCCTACGTGTTTCTCACGACCCGAGCGGCCCTCCTCTCCCTAGACCCCTCGCTGGTTGAGGCCGCGCGGACCCTCGATTGCTCCCGGCGCGAGGCGTTCCGGCGCATCACGCTCCCCCGCATTCTCCCGGGGATCACGGCGGGCGCCCTGCTGGCGGGGCTCTACACGCTCGCGGACTTCGGGACGCCGAACTTCATGCGCGTGCCGGTGTTCACGCAGATGATATACGCCGAAATCAGCTCGCCCGGCGGCCGGGGGTACGCCGCGGTGTTGAGCCTCCAGCTCCTCGCCGTGACCGCGGTCTTCCTCTACCTCGAACACCGGGTCGGCGCCGACGACGAGGGTGCCTACGAGAGCAGCGCCGGCCGCGGCGACGCGCTCGCCTTCACACTCGGGAAGTGGAAGCCTGTCGCGCTCGGCTTCGCGGGGCTCGTCGCCGCCCTCGCGCTTGTCGTCCCGGTCGCCATCCTCTTTCACCTGCTGTTCAGCGACCCCACGGGGTACGCGAACTTCGGCCCGACGTTCACGCTCGAACCCGTCTGGAACACCCTCTCGGTGTCGCTGGCCGCGGCCGCGCTCGCCACGGTAATCGCGCTCCCTGTCGCCTATCTTTCCGCCGTCGGCGACAGCCCCCTCGCTGCACTCATCGAGCGCGCGACGTACGTCGGCTACGCCGTTCCGGGCATCGTGTTGGGCTTCGCGGTCATCATCATGCTGAACGACGTGGACGCGCTCGGCTTCCTCTACGGGACGGCGCCCGTCCTCGTCTTCGCCTACGTCGTCCGCTTCGTCCCCCAGTCCGTGGGGACGGTCCGCTCCTCGCTGTTACAGGTGGACTCGGGTCTCACGGAGGCCGCGCGGACGCTCGGGCGCACCCCCAGCCAAGCGTTCCGCGCCGTCGTGTTGCCGCTCATCGCGCCGGGCGTGGCCGCCGGCGCCGCGCTGGTCTTTCTCACGTCGATGAAGGAGCTCCCCGCGACCCTGTTGCTCCGTCCGATAGGTTTTGAAACCCTCGTCACGTACATCTGGGTCGTGCGGGAAGCAGGACGATACGGACAGGCGGCCGTGCCGGCCCTCGTGCTCGTCGCGGTCTCGACGCTGTCGATGGCCGTCATCCTCTCACAGGAGGGCGCCGATGGGTAGCGGGAACCCGGGCCCGGGCGTCGGCGACCGGAACGCGGACGCCGCCGACGCGGACCTCGCGGCGGCGGTCAGCGGGCCCCGACGCGACCCCCCGGGCGAGCCGGTGCTCGAACTCGAACGCGTCGAGCGGCGCTTCGGCGCCGAGACCGCGGTCGACGGCCTCTCCCTGACGGTCCACGAGGGCGAACTCCTCACCCTTCTCGGGCCATCGGGCTGTGGAAAGACGACGACCCTGCGCCTGCTCGCCGGCCTCGACGAGCCCGACGCCGGCGAGATTCGGGTGCGCGGCGACGCCGTCGCGGGCGACGGCTTCGTTCCGCCCGAAGAGCGGAACGTCGGTCTGGTGTTCCAGGACTTCGCGCTGTTCCCCCACCTGAACGTCGCCGAGAACATCGCGTTCGGGGTGGAGGAAAACGAGGCCGAGCGGGTGGACGAGCTCCTGGAGTTGGTTGGCCTCGAAGCCCAACGCGACGCCGCCCCCGGTGAACTCTCGGGCGGGCAACAACAGCGGGTCGCCCTCGCGCGCTCCCTGGCGCCGGAGCCCGACGTGCTCCTGCTCGACGAGCCCTTCTCGAATCTGGACGTCTCTTTGCGGGTCGCGATGCGCGAGGAAGTCCGGCGCATCCTGAAGGAAACCGGCGTCACCGCCGTCTCGGTGACCCACGACCAGGAGGAGGCGCTCTCCATCAGCGACCGGGTCGCCGTGATGAACGAGGGCGACATCGAACAGGTCGGGCGCCCCGAGGGGGTCTTCGAGCACCCCGAGTCCCGGTTCGTCGCCGACTTCCTCGGGCAGGCCGGGTTCCTCTCGGGCACCTTCTCCGGCGGGAGCGTCGAGACCCCCCTCGGGACCTTCCCCGTCTCGATGCTCCAGGGGCTTTCCGGCGAGTACGACGGCGCCGAGATCGACGTGCTCGTCCGCCCCGATGACCTGCGCGCGACGCCCGCGGAGAGCGACGACGCGCGCGGCGATGGCCGGATCGTCAGCCGCCAGTACACCGGCCCGGCCTTCGTCTACGGCGTCGAACTCGACGACGGGAACACCGTCCACTGCGAGCACAACCACGCGGCCGAGTTCGAACTCGACCAGCGCGTCCGCGTCGACCTGGTGGCTGACCACTCGCTGGCGTGGTACCCCGGCCGTCAGTGACGATGGACGGGAGGCGGGCGCGACGGGTCGCGCTCGCCCTGACCGTTCTGGGCGCCGTGGTCGCCTTCCTCTCCGCGAGTGAACTGTTCCCCTACCGCTCGCTGAACCACGACGAGGGGGTGTACCTCCAGCAGGCCGCCATGCTCCTGGAGGGGCAACTCTACTATCGCCCCCCGGTTCCCGGCGCGATGCGGCCGTGGTTCTTCGTCGTCTCGGAGTCGGGGATGTACCCGAAGTACGCGCCCGTGCCGGCCGCCGTCTTCGCGCTCGGGAAACTCCTCGGCGCGTACGAACTCGCGCTCGTCGGCGTCGGCGCGGCGCTCGTCGGGTTGACCTACGACGTGACCGCCCGGGCTTTCGACCGGCGCACCGGCCTCCTGGCGGCGGCGCTCCTGCTCACCGCACCGATGTTCGTCGTCCAGTCGGGGAGCTTCCTCCCCTACGCCGTGACGACGGCCCTGAACCTGGGCTTCGCGGCGGCGTTCCTCCGGGCCGACGAGACGGGGAACCCCCGCTGGGCGGCGCTCGCGGGGGCCCCGGTCGGGTTCGCGGCGTTCGCGCGGCCGTACACGGCCGTCCTCTTCGCCGCGCCCTTCATCGTCGCATCGCTCGCGGACCTGTACCATGAGTTCCGGGGGAGCGTCGTCCGCCACGGCACCACCGCGCTGTTCGGAGCTGCGGGCGTCGCGCTCGCCCTGGGCTACAACGCCATCGTCACGGGCGACCCGTTCACGTTCCCCTACGCGGCGTTCGCCCCCCTCGACGGGTTGGGCTTCGGGCACCGGGAGCTGTTGGGCCACGAACTCGACTACACGCTCGAACTCGCCGTCGAATCGAACGCCGCGGCCGTGCGAACGCTCCTCACCGACTGGGGCCCGCTCGGCGCGCTCGGGACGGCGCTGGCGGCCGTCGGCACCGTCGTCGTCGGGCGCCGCGCGTCCGATCGGGGGGTCGAGCGCGGGCCGCTCCTGCTCGCGGGCGTCTTCGTCTCGGTCGTCGTCGGCAACCTCTACTTCTGGGGGACGTACAACGCGCTCGGCGCCATCGACGACCCCAACGACGGGCTGGTCCACTTCCTCGGCCCGTACTACCACTACGATACGCTCCTCCCGCTCGCCGCGTTCGCCGCCGTCGGCGCCCTCGCGCTCGCGGGGCGGGCGAGGCGTCGTATCGACGACCTGTTCCCCGAACACCGGCGCGCGGCGCTCGTCGTCTGCCTCCTTCTCGGGGGCGCGCTCGCGGCCGGCGTCGGCGGCCTCGCGCTCGCCCGGCCCGTCGGGGACAACGCCGTCGTCACCGACGAGTACGCGGCGGCCTACGAGCCCATCGAGACCGAGGACCCCGAGAACGCCGTCGTGTTCCTCCCCGACACATACGGGCCGTGGCTCAACCACCCCTTCCAACACCTGCGCAACGACCCAGACTTCGATTCGGGGGCCGTCTACGCGCTGGACGACGAGGAGAACTTCGCCGTCGTCGATTCGTTCCCGAACAGAACCCTCTACCGCTACGGCTATCGGGGGGTGTGGAACCCGACGGACGGAACGCCGGTCACGCCGCGCCTCCAGCGGGTCGAGCGCGCGTCCGGGGAGCGAGTCACGTTCGCCGCCCGCGTGGGACTTCCCGCGTCGGCGGATTCGGTTTCGGTCCGCCTCGAAGGCGAGGACGGTGCAAGTGCGGTGTACGGGGCGAGGGCGAACAAAAACCTCCCGCTGAACCTCACGCTGGCCGGCGGCGAAGCGACGCTCTCCGGTCCTATCGAGCGGACCGATACGGGCTCCGAGGGGACGATTGCCGTTTCGGGGCCGACGGAGCTCGTGCTCACTGTTTTCGTGGACGTGGCCCCAGGAAACCGGCTCACGTACCGCTTTACGCTCCCCGCGGAGGCGAGGAACGGAAGCGTGCGGGCGCTCACCGCCGACATCGAAGCGTGTCGCATCGCGCGCCGGTGTGGCGACGCCGCGGCCTACGTGCCCGGTGAGTCCGACCTACCCGAATGGACGAGCGTCGAGACGGCCCTTCAGAACGGAAGCGCCGAGCGGACCCGCTCGCGGACGCAGACCCGGACGATGGAGCGCGCGATGTCCCGGCCACCGGTGAGCGGGTCGAGGGTGGTCTCGCCGAGCCGTTCGCCGTACTCGATGGGGACCTCGCGCACGTCGTAACCGCGCGCGAGCGGGCGCAGGAGGAGCTCCGCCGAGAGGCCGGTGTTCTCGGTCCACTCGATATCCTCGATGAGTTCGCTCCGGTAGGCGCGCATCCCCGTCGTCGTGTCGTGAACCCGCTCCCCGAGGAGGAGGGAGGCGAGCAGAGCGAAGCCGGCGTTTCCGAGCCTGTTGAACGCCGGCATCGTCGCAGCCCCCCAGTAGAGACGGTCCCCACTGACGACGTCCTCGCCGTCGTTGATGCGCTCGAGGAACGCCGGAATCCGCTCCAGGGGGTAGGTGCCGTCGCAGTCCGTCGTCACGAGGACGTCACCCTCGGCGGCGTCGAGGGCCGTAATCAGGGCGGCGCCGTACCCCTGTGGCTCCTGTTCGATGACGCGCGCGCCGGCCTCGCGGGCGATGTCGGCCGTGCCGTCGGAACTCGAATCGACGACGACGACCTCCGCGCGTCCCTCGGTCGCGGTCTCAATCTCGTCGAGGACGGACCCGATGGCCTCGGCCTCGTTGTATGCCCCCATCACGACGCTCACGTCGTCAAGCGTGTACTCGTCCATGAACTCCCTTGCCGCGAGAGGTTTTTAGGCCCACCGAAAAACGAGCGCCGTAACGAAAGATAAATTCGGGACGGAGTAATTCGTGAGAGCATGACACTCAATGTCGGGTTCGTCGGTGGCGGGAACATCAGTCAGGTCCACGCGGACGCCATCACCGGATTGAACGCGAACGTCGCGGCGGTCGCAGACATCGCCCCGGGTGCGCGCGAGCGCTTCGCGGAGGACTACGGCGCCAACCCCTACGAGGACTACGAGGAGATGCTGGCCGTCGAGGACCTCGACTGTGCGGTCGTCGGCGTCCCCAACGGCCTCCACGCCGACTGTGCCGTCGCCGCGCTGGAGGAGGACGTGCATGCCTTCGTGGAGAAGCCCCTGGCGAACGACCTGGCGAACGCCGAGCGCGTCCAGGAGGCGGAAGCCGAGAGCGACGCGACGGTGATGGTCGGCTTCATGGAGCCGTTCCGCCCGAGCATCGAGACGGCCCAGCGGAAGGCCGCGTCGGGCGAACTGGGTGACGTGTACGACGTGAACGTCGAGTACGTGCGCCAGCGCGGGATTCCCCAGATCGGCTCGTGGTTCACCGACAAGGGGATGGCCGGGGGCGGTTGTGTCATCGACATCGGCGTCCATATGCTCGACATGGCGCTGCACGTCCTGGACTTCCCCGACATCGAGACGGTGAGCGCGACGACGAGCGCGAACTTCGGCACGAAGGAGGACTACACCTACCTCTACATGTGGGGCGGCGAGCCCGACGAGCAGGCCGACTTCGACGTCGAGGACCACGCCCGCGCGCTCATCCGGACCGCCGACGGCGCCACGATCCACCTGGACTGTTCGTGGGCCTCCAACCGCGAGGACTCCCACCGCATGCAGGTGCTCGGCTCCGAGGAGGGCGTCACCATTTCGCCCCACGAGGACGCGGCGACGCACTACGGCGCCGACAGCGAGGCCGACGCTGTCACTGAGACTGAATACAGCTACGCGGAGGCGAACCCCTACGAGTCGGAGTGGGACTACTTCCTCTCGGTGGTCCGCGGCGAGCGGGAACACACCAGAAACACGGTTTCGGAGGGCGTCGCCGTCCAGCGCGCGATGGAGGCCATCTACGAGTCGGCGGAGAAGGGCCGGGAAGTCGTCCTAGAGTAATCAGGCGGGCGCGCCCTGGTACTCGAACTCCCCGAAGCCGAGAATCGGGAAGAAGACGAAGGGGAGGAAGAACAGTCCGAGAGTGATACCGAGCCCCTCCCCGAACGCCTCCGAGACGCCTTTGAATATCTTGTACTGGGCGTAGATGTTCACAATGGGGACCAGTAGGAGGAGGAGCCACCACCACTCGTTGTCGCCGATCTGAATCATCACGTAGACGTTGTAAATCGGGATGATGGCGGCCCAGCCGGGGTTGTCGGCCTTCGCGAAGGTTTTCCACATCCCCGCTATCGTCGCCACGGCGATGAGCAGCGAGATGAGAAGCATCACGAGGGCGAAGACGCCCGCGACGGCCGCGCCCGCGCCGTCCTGCTGGAGCAGTACGCTCGTTGTATCTAGTACGGACATCGTCCCGACAGTCAAACAGATGTGTGAAAAGGTTTTCCCGCCGCCGGAACCCAGTTCTGCCCGGCCACTCACCCCGAAGCGGCCTTCGCCGACTTCAGAACGGGTAGTCCCGTTGCTCGTGCTGGAGCGATATCCACTGCGTCCGCGTGATTTCCTCGAGGAAGGCCTCCGAGTTGTAGCCGCCCATCCCCGACGCGTTCCAGCCGCTGAAGGGCACGTGGGCCTCGTCGTTGATGGGCTGGTCGTGGACGTGGACGTGGCCCGTGTCCATGCGCTCGGCGATGGCCTTCCCCTCGGCGAGGTCGCCCGCATGAACCGACCCCGAGAGGCCGTACTCGGTATCGTTGGCGATGTCGATAGCTTCCTCGACGTCGGAGAACGGAATCACGGGCGCGATGGGGCCGAAGTGCTCGTTCGCGGCCGCGGACATCTCGTTGGTCATATCCGAGAGCACCGTCGGCGGCACGTAGAGCGAGTCGTCGCCCAACCCGTTGACGTCGACCGTTTCGCCGCCGGTTTCGAGGGTCGCGCCCTCCTCGAGCGACTCCTCGACGTAGCCGAGCATCTCGTCGCGCTGGGACTCGTCGATGATGGGCCCCACGATAGAATCCCCGTCGTGAGCGCTCCCCACGGGGAGGGACTCGGCGCGCTCGACGAGGCCCTCGACGTACTCATCGTAGATGTCCTCGTGGACGACGTGGCGGTTGATAGAAATACACACCTGGCCCTGGTGGACGAAGGTGCCGAACGCCCCGGCGTCCAGCGCGTCCTCGATGTCGGCGTCGGCGGTCACCACGTGGGCGTTGTTCCCGCCGAGCTCCATCGCGGGCGTCGCGAGGTTTTCTGCCGCCTTCGACGCGACGCGCTGGCCCACCTCCGTCGAGCCGGTGAAGGCCACCACGTCGCTGTCGGGGTGGCTCGCCACGCGGTCCCCGATGCTCGACCCGCGGCCGGTGACGACGTTCAGGACGCCGTCGGGAAGCCCCGCCTCCTCGAACAGTTCGGCGAACAGGAGCCCGCCCGTGATGGGGGAGTTCGTCGAGGGTTTGAGGACGACGGCGTTGCCCGCCGCGATTGCCGTCGCGACGGCGCGCATCGTGAGGTTCAGCGGGAAGTTCCACGGCGTAATCGCCGTGACGACCCCCTTCGGCTCGCGCCGGAGGAGGTTCTCCTTCCCGGGGATGTTCGAGTCGGCGTGCTCGCCCTTCACCCGGCGGGGATAGGTCGCCGCCTCCGCCGCGTGGTCGTTGGCGATCTGCATCGAGGTCTCGCCCATGATGGTCGTCCCCGCGACCTCGGCGGCGAGCAGGTCCACGATGTCGTCGTGGTGGTCGTTGAGGACCCCAATGAACTCTTGGAGGAGTTCCTCCCGGCGCGCGGGCGGCGTCTCGCCCCACTCCCGTTGGGCCTCGACGGCCGCCTCGTAGGCCGCGTCCACGTCGTTCTCGGTCGCGGCGGGCACCTCCGCCACCGTCTCCCGCGTCGATGGGTCCTCGACCGCGATGGTCTCGCCGCTCTCGGCGTCCCGCCACTCGCCGTCGATGTACAGCGCGTCCCAGTCCGCGTCGATGGTCAGGTCTGGTGCCATGGCTCGTACTGGGAGTGGGACGGATATACGCTCCCGTCAACCGGTGGGGAACGGGGGAACCGGTAGATTGAGGTTCAAAAACGAACCAGGTTAAGAGTCCGGCGGCCGCTCAGTTCAGCGCGTAGAGGGCGTAGTTCAACGCCGTCGCGTAGCTCACCCACACGAGGTAAGGCACGAGGAGGAGCGCCACGCGGCGGTCCACGCGCCACGACGCCCCCATCGTCCCGACGATGGCGACCCAGAGGGGAACGATAACGACGAGGCCCAACACGGGCGATTCGAGGCCGAAAAAGGCCGGCGACCACGCGAGATTGAGAACGAACTGGGCGACGAAGAGGCCGAGCGCGACCCGCACGTCCCGGCTCTCCGGCCCGGCCCGCCAGAGCAGCCACGCGGCGACGCCCTGAAGCGCGTAGAGAAGGGTCCACACCGGCCCGAACACCCAGTTCGGCGGGGTGAATCCGGGTTTTTCGAGCGTCGCGTACCAGGTCTCTATCTGCGGCGCGGTAATCAGACCGCCGAGCGCGCCGAGGACGACACAGGCGAGGACGACCGCGAGCGCCGACGCGACGGGCCGGCGCTTGGGGAGTCGGGCGGACGACATAGCGGGGAGACGGCCGCCAGGGGAATAACTGTTACAGCGGTTTGACGGCGACGAAGCGCAGGCGCCGGTAGTCGGCGTGCCACCCCCCGCCGTCGTACAGCGCCTCGCGGGTCCGCTCCTTCACCCCCTCGATGACCGCCGCCACCTCTGGCTCCCCTACTCCGGCGAAGAAGGACTCGCCGAACATTCGAAGCCACGACTCGATGCTCTCTAACTCCGTGGGGCGCTCGAAGAGGCGCATCAATCGGACCTCGAAGCCCGCGTCCTCGAGTCGCGGCGCGTACGCGCCGACGCTCGGGAAGTACCACGGGCTCTCGACGGAGTGCCCCCGCGCTTCCAGTTCCGCGCGTAGGGCGCGCTCGATGGTTTCGACGTTGCCCGTCCCACCGAGTTCAGCGACGAAGCGCCCGCCGGGGCGCAGGGCGTCGAACACCGACGCGAGCGCGTCGCCGTGGTCGGCCTCGGGTATCCAGTGGAGGGCGGCGTTCGAGAGCACCGCGTCGAACGGTTCGGCGAACGCGAAGGAGCGGGCGTCCGCGCGGACGAACGACACGTCGGGGTGCTCGGCGCGCGCCTCGCGGAGCATCGCGGCGGAGCGGTCGATTCCCACGGCTTCCCCGGCGGTTTCGTCGAGTTCGGCCGTGAGGTGACCCGTGCCACAGCCCACGTCCAGCGCGCGCTCGTCGGGCGCGGGGTCCAAAAGCGAGAGCAGGTCGGCGCCGTACGCGGAGACGAAGGCGTGGTCGTCCTCGTAGCGCCCGGTGTCCCAGTCGGTCATGCGTCCCCTCCCACCCCGGCGCGTGTGTCCTCCGCCTCGACTACGACGAGTTCGACCCGCCGAACGCCCGAGAGGGGACGCAACCGGGAGACCAGCCCGTCTATCTCCGCCGCCGAACCGTCAACGGCGACGGATTCGAGGCAGAGCTCCGCCCCCAAATGGACGTGTTGGGTGGAGACGATGCAGTCGGCGTAGTCGTGTTGGACCGCCGTCATCGCCTCGGAGACCGCGTCGTGGTCGTAGAGAACCACGACCGTCCCCGAGAGGCGTTCGGCGGCGCCCGTCGAGCGGTTGAAGTCGGTGACGAACGCCCGGAGCGCGTCCCGCGTCGCCTCCGAGCGGCTGTCGTAGCCGCCCGACTCGACGACATCGTCGACCGCGGCCAACAGATCGGCGGGGAGCGTGACGCTCGTCCGCTCGACATCCTGCGTCATACCGGTGTCGTGTTTCCGACGGGCCTTAATTTTGCGTTCGTCCAGTATTACTCTCCGCTCCAGAAGTATTATTTCCGCCGTCGCCCGTGGGAGAGTATGCATATCCTCGACGGGTTTCTCGACCCGTGGGTCGCCGGCCTCTGCTGGCTGCTGGCGGGGGCCGCCGTCGGCCTCGCGGCCCGCCGCGCGCGGACCGAGATCGGCGCCGAGCGCGCGCCGCTCCTCGGTGTGACGGCCGCCGGCGTCTTCGCCGCACAGCTGCTCAACTGGCCCCTCCCGGTCGCGAGCGCGCACTTCGTCGGCGGGGCGTTCGCCGGCATCGTGCTCGGCCCCGCTCTGGGGGTGCTGGCGATGACCGCCGTCGTCACCGTGCAGGCCCTCGTCTTCGGCGACGGCGGCATTGTCACGCTGGGTGCGAACGTCCTCGCGATGGCGGTCGTCAACGTGCTCGTCGGACACGCCGTCTTCCGCGCGACCCGGAGCCTGGGTGAAACCCGGGCCGCCTTCGCCGCGGGGTGGGTGGCCATCGTCGTCGCCGCCCTCGTCGTCGCGCTGGCGACCGGCGCGTCCTCGGCGTTCGCCTACGACGTTACGACGACTGTGACGTGGCTCGTCGGCGGCCACGCCGTCCTCGGCCTCGTCGAGGGCGCCATCACCGCCGCCGTCTACGGCTACGTCGCGACCCAGCGCCCCGACCTCCTCTCCGGGGCGACCTCACCCGTGGGGGTCCGCGCGTGAACGTCCCGCCTTGGTTCCGGTCGGCGCTGGCCGCCCTCGTCGTGTTGGCCCTACTCGCGCCGGTGTTCGCGTGGGCGTCCGGGGCCGTCGGCTACACCGAACCCCTCGAACACGCGGCCGAGGCGACAGGCGCGGCCGACGACGCGACGGCCGCCCCGAGCGTCGTCTCGGGGTACGCGCTCTCGGGGCTGCCCGCCGGCGTGGGCACCCTGATTTCGGCGCTCGCCGGGACCGCGCTCACCCTCGTCGTGGCGTTCGGCGCGGGACGATTGCTCGAAACGACGGAGCCGTGAGCGGACGCGTCGTCGGGACGCTGGACGCGCTCTCGGGGACCCTGCGTTCCTTCTTCGTCGCGGAACGGGTCGCCGCCCGCGACGGGTTCCTCCAGCGCCGGGACCCGCGGGCGGTGCTGTTCGCCGTCGGCTGTCTCGCGCTCGCGGCGACGGTGTCGCGCTCCCTCGTCGTGCTGGCCGCGCTGGGCGTTACTGTCCTCGCGCTCGCGCGGGTTTCGGCGGTTCCGGCGGCCCTGCTGGCCCGCCGTTCGGGGTTCGCGCTCGCGCTGGCCGCGGTCGTCGGCCTCCCACAGCTCCTGTTGATGCCCGGCGATCCGGTCGTCGCCGGCCTCCCGGTGAGCGAGGCGGGGCTGGCGTACGCCGCCGTGCTCGGGCTCCGGGTCGGCGTCGGTGTCGGCGCGCTCTCCCTGCTCGTCCTCACGACGCGGTTCTCGGCCGTCGTCGCGGCGCTCCGGGCGCTCCGGGTCCCGGCGGCGCTCGTCTGGGTGTTCGCGGTGACGTATCGCTACGTCGTGGTTCTCCTCTCCGAACTAGGCAGCCTCGTGAGAGCCCGTGAGGCCCGCGGCGGCGGCGGAAACGTGCGGACCGAGTGGCGGGACGCCCGCCGTCTCATGGGTACCTTCCTCGTCCGGACCTTCGAGCGCGGGGAGCGCGTCGGGCAGGGGATGCGCGCACGGGGCGGCGACCGGCCGCCGTCGCCCTACGGAGGGGGCCAGTCGCTCCGGGCGCCGGATTACGCGCTCGCGGCGCTCTCTCTCACGTGTTTGCTCGCCGCGGGGGTGGTTCAGTGGTCCCCGTAATCGAGGCACGTGGACTTTCCTTCTCGTACCCCGACGGCACGCGCGGGGTTCGAGAAGTCGACCTCGACGTCGCGGCGGGCGAGCGCGTCACCGTCGTGGGCGCCAACGGCTCCGGGAAGTCGACGCTGGCGCTCTCGCTGGGCGGATTACTCGACGCCGAGGGGACGGTCACGTACTTCGGGGAAACAACCGACGCGGACGCCGTCCGCGAGCGACTGGGCGTCCTGCTCGGGAACCCCGACGACTGCCTGTTCAACACGACCGTCCGCGAGGACCTCGCGTACGGGCCGGCGCAGTTCGGAATGTCCGAGGCGGCGGCCGACGAGCGCATCGCGGACCTCGCCGGAACGCTCGGGCTGGATGACCTTCTCGACAAGCCGCCGTTCAGGCTCTCGGCGGGCGAGAAGCGGCGCGCGGCGCTGGCGAGCGTCCTTGCCTTCGACCCCGACGTGCTCCTGTTGGACGAGCCTCTCGGAGCGGTCGACGGGAGCTACCGCGAGCTGATACTCGACCTCCTGCGGGAGCACGAGGGAACGGTCGTGACGTTCACCCCGACCGTCGAGGCGGTCCCGCGCCTCGCCGAGCGGGTCGTCGTGATGGACGAGGGGGAAGTCGTCGCCAACGGCGAGGTTCGCGAGGTTCTCACCGACGGCGAGTTGCTTGCGTCGGCGGGCCTGCGTCCGCCCCCGGCCGTGCGGCTGTTCGAGGGGAAACTCCCGAGGGAGGAGCTCCCGTTGACCGTCGCGGCGGCCCGGGAACTGCTCTGATTACAGGACGAAGGGACCCCGCTGGCGGATTTCCTCGCCGTAGGGGGCGCCCGCGACGGCGACGGCGCGGAACTCGCCGTCGAGAGTGACGTTGCGCGCGTCCGGCATTGCCACCACGTCGCCTTTCCCGAACGCCTCGCCGTCGACCGCTCCCTCGCCGGAGACACCGTAGACGAAACCGGCCCACTCCTCGGGAGGTTCCCACGTCCAAGAGCCGTCGACGCGTACGTCGCGGTACGTCATCTCCGTGACCAGGGAGAGCGGGGAGCCCTCGCCGACGACGGTGGTGACGGTCGCGCCGTCCTCTTCCGTCGTGGGGAGTTCGGCGGCGTCGGCGTCCTCGTAGTCCGCGTCGATTTCCTTCTTCTCGCGCGGGAGATTCACCCAGAGCTGGAGCCCGTTACAGCCCGCCCCCTCGCCGGCGGGGAACTCGGAGTGCTCGATGCCGCCGCCGGTCGTAATGCGCATCGCGTCGCCCTCTTCGGCGGTGTGGGACACCCCTAAGGAGTCCTCATGTTCCATCCCGCCGTCGAGCATGTAGGAGACGATTTCGAAGCCGCGGTGGGGGTGGGTCGGGAACCCCTCGCCGGGTTCGATGTAGAAGCGCTCGAAGAGGACGAAGGGGTCCAAGTTGTGCGGGTAGTTGTTCGTCGGGAACGCCCGATTCGAGTTCACGCCGGTTCCGTGTTGGACCGTCTGGCCGGCCATCGGGCCCGTTACCTGCGGTTCGTCCGTGCTCATGGCTGCCTGGAGGGCGCCGCGACGTTTAACCGCGCGGTAAGCGGAAGCGGAATCGAGTAAGAACCCAGATACTGAAAACCGGAAGACGCACAGAAATGGACCTGGGGGCGCTAAAGCGACTGTTTGGAACTGTATTCTCTCCTACTTAATTCGGTTACAGAGAACGTTGATACCCGTCCCCGGCGTAGCGTTGAATGCAATGAGCGACTACGAACTCGATCCGCTGCCGTACGACTACGACGCGCTCGAACCCCACGTCTCCGAACAAGTGCTGACGTGGCACCACGACACCCACCACCAGGGCTACGTCAACGGCTGGAACAGCGCCGAAGAAACCCTCGCCGAGAACCGCGAGGAGGGCGACTTCTCCTCCTCCGCTGGTGCGATCCGCGACGTGACGCACAACTCCTCCGGGCACATCCTCCACGACCTCTTCTGGCAGAACATGGCCCCCGAGGGCGGCGACGAACCCGAGGGCGACCTCGCCGACCGCATCGCCGAGGACTTCGGCTCCTACGAGGCCTGGAAGGCCGAGTTCGAGGCCGCCGCGGGCAACGCCTCCGGCTGGGCTCTCCTCGTCTACGACTCCTTTAGCAACCAGCTCCGGAACGTCGTCGTCGACAAACACGACCAGGGCGCCGTCTGGGGCGGCCACCCGATTCTGGCGCTGGACGTCTGGGAGCACTCCTACTACTACGACTACGGCCCGGACCGCGGCGACTTCATCAGCAACTTCTTCGAGGTCGTCGACTGGGACGAACCCAGTGCCCGCTACGAGCAGGCCGTCGAACTGTTCGAGTAAGCCGGCGGTTGGCACCCCATCGGTTGGCATGCGCTTTTTCGCGGTGCGGTTCCGTTTTAACCCGTCCGGAGCGGAGCCTCCGGGCCGTCACCGGCCGACGTTCATCGACGACCACGCCGACGGCCGGCGCGGACTAGAAGCCGATGTGTGAGGTCGAACTCGGGCCTTCGTCGTCGTCAATGCCGCCTTCGTGGAGGAACTCGTAGTTGTCGTCGGTGAGAACCACGTCGTCCCCCTCGAGGGCGACGTCCACGGCGAGGAGGTCCATCCCGTCTGCGGGGCCGTTGTGACAGTCGCCCTCGCAGGCGTCGAACATCGACCCGTGTTTCGGGCAGATGATTTCGCCGTCGCGCATCGCGGCGCCGGACCCCCTATCGAAGCGCTGGTCCTCGTGGGGGCAGTTGTTCACCCACGCGCGCACTCCGTTCTCCTCGCAGGGGACGACGATTACCTCCCGCTCGTTCGTGAACGCGTCCGACGCGGTGAACAGAAAGGAGCCGTTCTCGGGGACGGACGCCGCGTCCGTCAGTCGAGTGCCGTCTGCCATCCGATAATCGGAGCGCGCGCTCGTCCAAAAACGCTCCCCCTCGCCGAGCTTTTTAACCGGCCGCTCGCCCAACCCGGGGTATGGACCAGTACGAGCGGGGCGGCGACACCCGCCCCCGGGAGCGCGGCGACGCGCCGGCCGAGGCCGGCGGCGAACGGTCGGTTCGCACCGAGTCAGCCGTCCCGCCGGCGGAGGCCTTCGCGGCGTTGGGCAACGAAACGCGGGTCGAAATCCTCCGCGCGCTGGCGGACGCGGGCGAGCCGGCGACGTTCTCCGAGCTCTTCGAGCGGACGGAGATCGAGGACAGCGCGAACTTCAACTACCACCTCCAGCGCCTGACCGGTCACTTCCTGGCGAACACGGAGGCGGGCTACGAGTTCCGCCACCCCGGCCGGAAGGTCGTCAGCGCCATCTTCTCGGGGACGCTCACCGAGCGCGCCCAACTGGGGTTCTTCCCGGCCGAGGGGAGCTGTCATGACTGCGGTGGCGACCTCCACGCCTGGTACGTCGACGGCGACCTTTCCGTGGGGTGTACAGCCTGCGGGGCGCTCCTGGCGAGCTACCCCTTCCCCTCGGGCGGTATCGACGGCCGTCCGGGCGACGAGCTCCTCGACGCGTTCGGTCACTACGTCCGGCACCACTACTGTTTGAGCGCCGACGGCGTCTGTCCGGAGTGTGCCGGCCACATCGCGACTGAACTCCTCGCTGAGCCGGCCTGCGAAGGACGCTCCGTCGCCGTCGAACACGTCTGCGAGCGCTGCGATTACCGCCTCGAATCGACGGTCGGGGTCTCCCTGCTCGACTCGATAGAAGTGCTCACCTTCCACGCGGAGCGCGGCGTGGACGTGAGCTCGCAGCCCTTCTGGCGCTTCCCGTGGTGTGTGGAGGACGACTACACCGACATCGTCTCGGAGGACCCGCTTCGCGTTCGCGTCACGATACCCTGCGACGGCGACGAGCTCCGCGTGACCGTCGGCGCCGACGCGACGGTTCTCGATACGGAAACTCAGTAGCCGACGCCCAGCCGCTTTTCGATGTGGTTGCCGTTTTCGAGCTCGTCGACGAAGGCGATAGCGAAGTCCTCCATGGAGATGTACGACTCGCCCTCCTCGTCGGCGACGAGTTCGCCCTCTTTCGAGCGGTACTCGCCCGTGCGCTCGCCGGGTTCGATCATCGCCGCCGGCGCGACGTAGGTCCACTCCGTGTCGCTCCCCTCGATGACGTCCAGCGCGTCGATGGCGGCGCGCGCGACGGGCTCCCACTCCTCGGGGAACTCCTCGGTCTCGACGAGTAGCGTGTCGGGGCCGACGTTCAGGCCGCCGGCACCGCCCGTCCAGACGAGGCGGGACACGCCCGCGCGGCGCATCCCCTCGGTGACGGCGTCGGCCATCGCTACAAGCACGTCCGCGTCCTCGTCCTCGCTCGGGCCCAGCGCCGAAGCGACGGCGTCGTGGCCCGCCGCGAGTTTCGCAACGTCCTCGGGGTCGGTGGCGTCGCCCGCGACCGTGCTGAAGGCCTCGTCTTCCACGCCGTCGACTTCGCCGCTCCGGGAAACCCCGGTAACCGTGTGGCCGCGCCGGAGGAGTTCGTCGGCGATTCGGTGACCGATACGTCCGCTTGCGCCCAACAGGAGTACGCGCATGGCCGGAGTAGGAACCTCCCGCAGTATAGCCGTCGCCCTATCGGTGAGGAGTGTCGGTTCTCCCGCCCGAGGCCCCCACATTCCGTATAGCGAAATATGATTTACGAGTTGGGGGCCGAACGCCCACTCAGCGAGTAGATGTTCGCCTCGTACACCTCGCGGACACGATTCCCCCAGTTGTGGGTGTACGTGTCGATTATGTCGTCGGCCACGTCCCCCCGGATGTACTTCACGACGCCCCGTTCGCCCGTCTGGTCCCGGAGATGGGTCGTGAAGTAGTGTCTGAAGTAGTGGGGCGTGACGTTCTCCGCCGCGCCCGCGCCCGAACGGTGCCAGCCGGCGTCCTCGGCGTGGTCCCGAACGATCCGCCCGAGAGCGTCGGGTGTGAGACGCTTTCCCCATTCCCGGGTGCTCACGAAGAGCGGGTCCGCATCGGAGCGGGGGTCCGGGCGAACCGCCAGCCAGCGCCGCAGAGCCGCCGCGAGTTCGTCGTCGACAGGGATGACGGTCTCGCGCTTGCGCTTGTTCGAGGCCGTCCGAACCTCACCGTTGGTCTCCTCGCCGACGGCGGGCTCCGAGTCGACGTACAGTGCATCGCCCCGTTCCGCGAGCTGGGCGCGCTCCGGCCCGGTATCGGGCAACGACAGGTCCCGCAAGTCGAGGTTGCAGAGCTCGCCCGCGCGCACCCCCGTCTTCAGGAGCGTCACCACGACGGCGTGGTCCAGTGGATGGGCGATGTCGTCCAGAAACGCGCGCATGGCAGAGAGAGGAATCTCCCGTCGCGTCGGGTTCCGTTCGACCGACTCCTCTAGCTCCTCCATGACGAGCGTCATCGGGTTCTCCTCCAAGGCGCCGATCTGGGCCATGTACGCGTAGAACCGGTGGAGATAGGAGGCGTACGTCGCGACGGTGCTGTCGGCGACGTCGCGTTCGCGCAACCGATGGACGTAGGCCAGACAAGCCCGGTGGTCGGCGTCCGCCGGCTCCGACCCCCTGGTTTCGAGAAACGCCTCGAACTCCCGGAGCACCCGCTCGTAGGCATCTCTGGTCCGCTCGCTGCGCCCGTGAAACGACATGTCCTCCAGGTAGTAGCCGACGGGGTCCTCGACGCCCTCAGTGCTCATGTTCGGTCAGGGTATACCCCCCTTCGCGTCCGCTGTACCTGACTCTGTTCTGGGCCTGCAGGTCGCTCAGCGCTTCGTCGAGGCGCGACTCCACGTCCTCGGTGAGCGCGGCGAGGAGTTCCTCCCACGACCGTGTTTGGCCCTCGAGTTCGGAGACGATACGCGATTCGAACGCACCCCCGTTCTCGGGGTCTGACCCCTGGGGGTTGGACGTCGAATCCACCCCTTCGAACCCCTTCCGTCCCGCCTGCACCATCGTCCGGACGAACTCGCTTTTGCTCATCCCCAACTCCTCGGCGTGCTCGGACCACAACTCCTCCTGGTACTCCGGAACGTACGTTCTGACCGATGTCCGTTCGGTGTTCGACTCCGGCATACCTGTTGTTTCGGGGCGAGCCACATCAATCCCATGTGTGGGTGCATGGTAGAGAATAAGTGCTCTTATTCTGGTTTCTATTACTCTATTTGGGCCGGTTTGGGTTGAATATTCTTGGCTCTAGTCCGGAAGATGGTGGATAGTATAGTCAGAGTAGAGAATATTCAAACCAGGTTCCCGTCAACCGGACCGGTGTTCGTCGCCGAACAGCCGGTGACTCGACGGGCCCCGACGCGGTCGGTGGAGGATGCGGTGAGTTGTTTCCGGAGCGACGACAGATTGCCGGTCATTGATATGAGTCTCAATGGGGAAACCGAACATCCGGGAGAAGGGCATCGGAAGCGGGAGCGGATTTCCTCGACCGGACGAGACGACGGCGCAGGCTGCCCCGCGCGACGTACACACCCGTGAGAACCCACAGGTAGATAGACGCGACCGTTCTCATTCAATCGGCTGTGCGTATTCGACTTGCTTCGGGCGGAAGCCACACTCCCGGTAGAACCGCCGCGCGTCGTCGTTTCCCCACTCGCAGGCCACCTTCAGGTGGTCACAGCCCCACTCGCGAGCCAGTTCCCGCACTCGCTCAACGACGGCCGACCCGTGGCCACTGTTCCGGTGGCCGGCATCGATAGCGAGGTTCACGATACGGACGTACCGGGAGTACTCCCGCGAGGGGTGTCGGCCCCTGCGAAGAGTCACGAAGCCGATAGTCTCTCCGTCTTCGACGACGAGGTAGTCGGTGACGTCTTCATTGTCGAGATGGGCACGAAAGCCGTCGTCGGGGACCGCGTCGACACCGTCGTACACGAGTTCGTTCAGTTCGTTGTGGGACTCCATCGCGTCCCCCAGGGCGTACCAGCGTTCGACGAGGTCGTCGAGGTCGTCGGCCGTGGCTTCGACGAGTTCCATAGGGCGATTCCGTGGGGCCGACCGTTCAATGTTCCTCCGGTAGAAACGTCGCCCCCGGGTGCCCCGACCGGTCCGGCGGATTGATAGCGTTCTTCGAGACGGGAGCTCGTCCGTGGGCGAGATGGGCCCCGAGGCGGCATCGGAGTGCTTCGATCCCGCCGAACCGCGACTGGGCGGGGGTGTCCGGACACTCCGAGCCAGACGGTTCCGAGGAAAACGAGCGCGGGCGGAGCAGTATCCAAGGGAGCGGCGAACACAACCGGATTCGAGATGGGGCTTCGGAGGATGGCTCCGCGAGACTACCGCGCAAACGACGGTAGCCGTCGCTCGGAGCGCCCCACAGGGTGCGAGGAACCGTCGACCGCTGACACCCCGGGATCGACAGCGGCCGAGCGCTTACACGCCGTTGTTTCCGTCTCCAGCCACGACGCTCCGGAGGGGGCTCTCCCCTCTCGAAACCCGGCTTTTGGGGTTCAGTTCCTCCATCATCAATCAAGTTGACACTCCAGATCTGTTCTCCGTCGAATGTATAAATTCCATCTCGCTATATAGAAATGGAGAGTTCTCGCCTCGAACGCCAACCAAAACGGAAATCCGGAGGGCCTCCGAGATACGGGTATGACGAACGTGACGAACCTGAAGGGCTTCTACGACCGGTATCCGGGGGAGTTCGCCGCGTGGCGCGAGGTCATTGACACCGTCGAGCGAGCAGCTCGCGAGTTCGGCTTCCGCGAGGTGAACACGCCGGCCGTCGAGCGAAGCGAACTCTACGAGGTCAAATCCGGCGACGAGCTGATGGACCAGACCTACAGCTTCGAGGACCGGAGCGGCCGGCGGGTAACGCTCACGCCCGAGCAAACGCCCACGAGAGCACGGATGGTCCAGGAGCGAAAGGACCTAGGAAAGCCCATCAAGTGGTTCGACACGTCGAAGCGGTGGCGCTACGAGAACGTCCAGAAAGGCCGCGATAGGGAGTTCTTCCAGACCGACATCGACACGTTCGGCGTCGAGAGCGTCGATGCGGACGCCGAAATCATCGCGGTTGGCGCGACGGTGTATCGACGACTGGGTGTCGCCGACCGCGTCGAGTTCCTCGTCAACGACCGCACCCTCCTCGAATCGCTCCTCGAAGCCGAGGGCGTCGAGAACACCGAGGAAGCCATGCGGGTCATCGACGACAAGGAGAAAATGGACACCGCCGAGTTCCGAACCGAACTCCGGGGCGTCGGTCTTGACGGTGCGACAGCGGAGCGGGTCGACGAACTCACTGACATCCGAGGACCCATCGCGGAGACCGTCGACGAACTCCGGGAGCGCGCTCCCGAGGGCGAGGCTGTCGACGCAGCGGTCGAGCGGATGGTCAACCTTTCCGAGGCCCTGGAGTCCTACGGTGTCGCCGAGACCTGTACGCTCGACCTCTCAATCGTCCGGGGGCTGGCGTACTACACCGGACTGGTCTTCGAGGCCTTCGATACCGAGGGCGACCTGCGAGCGCTGTTCGGCGGCGGCCGCTACGACGAGTTAGTGAGTCTCTTCGGCAGCCAGGACGTCCCCGCCGTGGGCTTCGCCTTCGGCTACTCCACCACGCGGGAGCTCCTCATCGACGCCGGCGAGTGGCCCGCCGAGGAGGTGAGTACGGACGTGTACGTCGGGGACGTCTCCGAATCGGTTCGCGATACGGCCCGTTCCTTCGCGGCGGACCTCCGCGAACGCGGATTGGTCGTCGAAACGGACCTCTCGGGGCGCGGACTGGGCGACCAACTGGGGTACGCCGACCGCATCAACGCCACGTACACGATGATCGTGGGCGAACGCGACCTCAACGAGGGTGTCGTGACGGTCCGCGGAATGGAGAGCGGGGACGAGTACACCGTCGATACCGATGACGTGGTGGAGCACCTCGTAGAGAAGACGGCCTGAAAAGGAAGGGTCGGTACGACAGTCGGAAAGCGGTGCGGTAGGTCGGCAGGGATTACCCTTCGAATCGGCTTCGCCGATTCGCGTTTTTCCCAATTTTTTGCCGTGCACGAGGGATTACGTCCCTCGAACGGTGTGAACGGGCCTTTGGCCCGTGAGCAGATGCGGGGGTGAGGCGGCTTCGCCGCCGAGCCCCCTTTACGGGAAAAAGTGGATCTACATCGGAACCGTCAGAGCTCCGCTCTAACGACCGATGCGAAAGGAGGCGTTGTCTCTTTTCACATCGCCTTGGCCGAGAGAACCTCGGCCGTGCGATGAAGTTTCTCCTGCGTCGGAACTTACATCGCGCCGCCCATCCCGCCCATGCCACCCATCCCACCGGGGGCACCGCCGGGACCGCCCGCACCCTCCTCGTCGTCGCCGCCGGTCGAAAGGTCGCCCGCGGCGATGATGTCGTCGATGCGCAACAGCAGGGAGGCCGCCTCCGTCGCGCTTTCGACGGCCTGCGTCTTCACGCGAAGCGGCTCAACGACGCCGTCTTCTTGCATGTCGACGATGTCGCCGGTGTGGGCGTCGAGCCCGTCGCTCGTGTTGCCGGCGTCGTGGGTTGCGCGGAGGTCCACCAGCGAGTCGATGGGGTCGTGGCCCGCGTTCTCCGCGAGGGTTCGGGGGATGACTTCGACCGCCTCGGCGAACGCCTCGACCGCGAGCTGTTCGCGGCCCTCGACGCCGTCGGCGAAGTCACGGAGGTGCAAGGCGAGTTCCATCTCGGGAGCGCCGCCGCCGGGCACCACCTTGCCGTCCTCGATGGCCGCCGAGACCACGTTGAGGCTGTCCTCGATCGCCCGCTCCAGCTCGTCGAGCACGTGTTCCGTGCCGCCGCGGAGAATAAAGGAGGCGGACTCGCCGCCGGCGACGTCGCTGAAGACGGTCGTCCGCTCCGTTTTCGCGTTCCGACTCCCGCCGTACATGCGGATCTTCTCCTGTTCGACGTGGCCGGCGAAGCCGAGGTCGTCCTCCGTGAGGTTGTCGAGGTCGGAGACGCGGTTCGCGTCCGTCGCCCGCGCCAACAGTGCGCGCTCGTCGTCGGGCGCGCGACGCATCGCCATGATGCCCGCCTCAGCGAGCTTCCCCTGTATCCGGTCGTCGATGGCGCCGTCCGTCAGAAGCACGTCGGCTCCGGAGTCGACGACCTTCTCGAACATCTCGTTGAGCTCGTTTCGGTCGCGCTGGACGAACTCCTCGAGCTGTGTGGGGTCGCTGACGGTCGCCTCGGCATCGGTCGACAGCTCGTCGAGGTCGAGAGCGCCCCCGTAGATGAGGACCTCGGCGTCGTCCAACTCGGTGGGCATGCTCTCGTGGACGGGACTCCGGTCCACGAGCGCGCCGTCGACGAACCGGGAGTCCGCGATGCGCCCGCCGGTGAAGGTCGTCGTATTGATGAGGTCGAGGTCGACGATGCCGTCCGCTCGGGTCGCGGCCTGAACGGCGTTGACCACCATCTCCGCGATGTGCTCTTTGGCCTGTTCGGCGCCTTTTCCGGTAATGGCGGTCTCCGCGATGCGCTTCAGGTAGTCCCGGTCGTCGGCATCGATATCGATGGCCATCCCCTCGAGGACGTCTTGGGCCTCCGCGGCCGCCTGTGCGTATCCCTGTACGATGCTCGTCGGGTGGACGCCCCTATCGAGAAGTTCCTCGACGCCGCCGAGGAGTTCGCCAGCGAGCACGACGGCCGAGGTCGTGCCGTCGCCGACTTCCTCCTCTTGGGTCTGGGCGACCTCGACGACCATGTCCGCGGCGGGATGGTCGATGTCCATCTCGGAGAGGAGCGTGACGCCGTCGTTGGTGACGACGACTTCCCCCATCGAATCGACGAGCATCTTGTCCATTCCCAGCGGTCCGAGCGTCGTGCGGACAGCCTCGGCGACCGCCTTGGCCGCCGAGAGGTTCATTTCACGTGCGTCCTCGCCGGTCGCGCGTTGTGACTCGTCCGAGAGGACACCAAGCGGCTGTGAACCCATCTGCTGAGACATGTTCACCCACCCGTAGTAGTCCGTAAGGGAAAAAGACTCGGAATACGGTCGAACCGGCTACGAGCTGTCTTCCGGGTTCGTCGACGAGAACCCGATTTCGTCCTGCCCTTCGAGTTCGGTGCTGTCCCAGTACTCGTGGTCGTCGAGGGTGCGGAAACAGGCCGCGCGGGCCTCGCCTCCCGTGTCGTACAGCTCAGGCTCCTGGTCGGCGCAGGCCTCCCTCGCCTCCGGACACCGAGTGTGGAACTTACAGCCGGACGGCGGGTCCGCGGGGTCCGGAATGTCGATACGTCGGACCGGCGGCTTCTCCTTGATGGCCCTCTGCGCGGCCTCGGGTTCGATGGGCGGCGCCGCCCATCGAAGGACCTCCGTGTAGGGATGCGATGGGTCCGTGAGCACCTCGTCCGGGGGACCGATCTCGACGATGTTCCCCAGATACATGATGGCGATTTCGCCGTCGGCGTGTTTCGTGAGGTACCGGGCGTTCGCGAGGTCGTGAGAGATGAAGAGATAGGACGTGTTGAAGATGTCCTGCAGTTCGAGCATCAGGTCCATCATCTCGACGCGCAGCGACACGTCGAGGGCGGAAACGGCTTCGTCCGCCAGAATCACGTCCGGATTCATCAACAGCGCCCGACCGAGGGTGACACGCTGTTGTTCCCCGCCGGAGAGCTGGTGCGGGTAGCGGTCGGCGTAGTCCTCGGCGGGCGTCATGTCGACGTACTCGAGGAACCGCGTGATGGTCTCCATCCGGTCGTCCGGGCCGAGTTCCGGACGCCACTTCTTCAGCGGGTCCGAGAGGATAGAGCGAACCCGCCGCGAGGAGTTGAGCGCCGTCGAGGGGTCCTGGTGGATGATCTGCATCGAACGCCGTATCTCGGAGAACTCGATCTCGGAGTGGCGGGGGTTCGCCTTCGTCTCCCAGATGTCGTGGCCGCGGTATTCGATGGACCCGTCGGTCGGCTTCTGGAGGCCGACGGCGGACTTGCCCAGCGTGGTCTTCCCGGAGCCCGACTCGCCGACGAGCGCGATGATGTCGTGCTCGTCCATATCGAGGCTCACGCCGTCGACGGCGCGGACCTTCGTGTCGGTGAGCCAGCTCCGAATCTGTCCGCCGGGGTCGAAGTGGACCTTCAGGTCGTCGATATCCAGCAGCTTCGCGTCTTCTTCGCTCGATTCCTCCTCCTCGTCGATATCCGCCTCATCGGCGGCGTCTGCGTCTGCGCTCATTTATTCATCCACGCCCCCGTGGAGCGTGTACTGGATTTCGTTCGCCGACTGTTCGTAGTAGAAACACGCGACCTCGTGTTCCCCTTCGACCTGTACCAACTCGGGATCCTCTATCTCACACCGGTCGTCCGCGAGCGGACAACGCGGATGGTAGGAACACCCCGTCGGGATGTTCACCGGGTCCGGACTCGATCCCTCGATCGTCTGCATCTCGTCGATGTCCGAGTCGATGCTCGGCACTGAACGCAACAGCGCTCGCGTATAGGGGTGTGCCGCGTCCTCCAGGAGGGGCTGTGTCGGACCGATTTCGATGAACTCGAAGGAGTACATCACGCCGATACGGTCGGCAAGCCCCGCGACGAGCGGGAGGTCGTGTGTGATGAAGACGATCGTCAGATCGAACGCGTCCCGCAGTTCGCGGAGCATCGCGATGATGGAGCGCTGCATCAGCAGGTCCAGCGCGGCCGTCGGCTCGTCCATCACGAGCACGTCGGGTTCCAGAACCAACGCGAGCGCGATGAGCGCGCGTTGTTTCATTCCGCCGGAGAGCTCGTGGGGGTAGGCCTTCATCACGCGGTCGTAATCGAGGTGGAGCGCGTCGAAGAGGTCCCGGACGTGTTGCATCCGCTCGGACATGACCGCGTCGTGGGCCCGGATAGTCTCCTTGAAGTGCCCCTCGATTTTCATGGTGGGGTTGAACGAACTCATCGCGCCCTGGAACACCATGGCGATCTCCTCCCACCGGACGGCGTTGAGTTCGTTCTGGCTCAGGTTCAGGATCTCGACGGAGTCGTCGCTGGCCGCGTCGAAGGACGTGATTTCCTCCGTGTTCACCTGCTCGCTCTCTTGGGGGTAGTACGTGACGTCCCCACTGAGCTGGCCGGGGTCCTCGACGGCGTCGAGGAGGGCCGAGGCGAACATCGACTTGCCCGAGCCGGACTCCCCGACGACCGCGAGGATCTCCTCGCGATAGATGTCGAGGTCGACGTCGTTGAGGACCCACGCCTGCCCGCGCGACATGCTGAATCGCACGTTGGCATCGCGGACCTCCATCACGACGTCCTTCTCCTCCTCAGTCGTCGATTCCTCCGCGTTCTGTCGTGGTGAACTGCCTAGTGACACAGTTGATGCACCTCATCATCGCCCGTCGTCGGGCCTGTAATCGTCGCCTTCATTTTATGCCTCCCCCCCGTCGTCGGGTGCCGTATCCGAGTGGCGGGCACGGAGCCGCGGGTTGAATACGCGGTCCATCCCCTGGCTGAACAGGACCAACACGAACGTCAGTCCGCTGAGCGCGAGCGTCGGCCAGAGGAGCCAGTGCCCGGCGAGCCCGGGTGAGGAGACCGCGTTCCCCTGCTGGTACGCGAAGTTCATCATGATGCCCCAGTTCAGCGTCCCGAATGGGAGAATGCCCAGGAAGTAGAGTCCGACCGACGCCTGGATGACCCCACGGGCGCTGAGTGCCGCGTTCACGAGGATGTACGGTGCGAGTTTCGGGATGAGCTCCTGTCCGATAATCGTTGTCGTGGAGAGGCCCATGGCGCGTGCGGCCTCGACGAAGTCCTCCTCGCGGAGCGTAAGCACCTGTGAGCGGAGGGTGCGTGCCAGCCCTGCCCACCGACCGATGGAGAGGACCATACCGACGATGAAGGGGTCCTCCGGCGGGAAGATGGAGGCGAGCACCATGATGAGCGGGAGGCCCGGCAGCGTGATGAAGACGTCAGTGAACGTCATCGTCACGGCGTCGAGCGTTCCGCCCTTGTAGCCGGAGATGAACCCGACGAGGGTCCCCAGACCGACCGAGAATGAAACGCCGGCGAGCGCGATTTTCAACATCGCGGGCGTCGCGTGAACGATCTGCTTTCCGATGGAGCGGCCGAGGTTGTCGGTTCCGAGCGGGGCGCCGAAGTCGACGAACGGTCCCATGTACCGCGGGAACTCGTTGAGTTCGGGGGCCGGAACGATCATGACGCCCAACGTCCCCATCAGAATATAGAGGATGAGGCCGATGCCGCCGATGCGGGCGCGCCAGTCGTCCCACGCGATGCGCATCGGCGTGAGGAAGTACGCGTCCATCAGCCGCTGGAAGCGCTCGGCCGGAGAGGTCTGGGCTCGGTCGCTGTCGTCCGCCGTCCCGAAGATGTCTTCCTCCGTGATTCCGCCGTCAGTCCGCGCTTCGTCGTCGCTCATTGTTAGTATCCCTCCCGGTCAGCTCCGGACTTTGCTCGCGGGTCAATGAGGGGGTAGGTCATGTCGGCGATGAAGATGCCGATGATAGTCAGGCCAGTGAAGAAGATGAATGACCCCATCAACAGCGGGTAGTCCTGTGTCTGGAACGCTTCGAACGTGTACCAACCGACGCCGGGGTACTGGAAGATGCGCTCCATGATGACGCTGGAACTGAAGATGCCCGCGATACCCATCACCAGTCCCGTGTACAGCGGCAGGATGGAGTTTCGGGTCAGGTAGCGGGTGAGGATGCGGTTCGTGCTCAGACCGCGGAGGCGCGCGGAGCGCAGGTAGTCCTCACCGATAATGCGGACGGTGTTCCCGCGCAGCGTGAGCGACCACCCGGAGAGGCCGACGATGAAGCCGGTTCCGATGGGGAGCATCGCGTGTCGCAGGATACCGACCATGAAGTCGACGTTGAACCCCGCGGTGACGTCGCCCGGATAGCGCCCGCCTGTGGGAAGGAGTCCCCACTGGAAGGCAACGACGATGAGGAGCACGATAGCCACGACGTAGTATGGAATCGAGCTCAGGAGAAGCACGCCCCCGGTGAGCCCGGAGTCGATCTTCGTCCCGTGGAACCACGCCATCGTCGACCCGATGAGGATGTTAGCGACGAAGCCAATCAGAAGACCGAAGACGCTCACGAACACGGACCACGGCATCGCCATGAACAGGATGTCAAAGACGGGGTCCGAATAGGCGATCGAACGCCCGAAGTCCTGGTTCAGGATGATGTCCGCCATGTAGTTCACGTACCCCTCGATGATTCCGGTGTCGGGGTTGATTCCGGTGAGCGCTTCGGCGCGGCGCTGTACCTCCTGTACGTTAACTTGACCGGTGGTACGAACCTGTTCCTGAATGAGGTCCGCCATGATGGCTTCGAGCGGACCACCGGGCATGAGCCTGAACAGCGCAAAGGCGAGAAACATGCCCGCGAACATGGTTACGACGGCTTGTCCCACCCGCCGGACGTAGTAGTTCATTTCTATTTATGAAAGTTGGTTACGCGCTCTTATATCTTCGGTTCCACTCAGATCATCCCCAACACGACGTAGAGGATGAACCCGGCGACGGGGAACGCGGTGGCCCGATACGCCTGGTCGAGTTCGATGCCCCGAACGTCCTTGATACCGTGCGCGGCGATGTATCCGGCCCACAGCACGAAGACGAACCCGACGGCCGTCGCGGCCATCGTAATCGTGCTATCGGTGGCGTACGACAGTACCTGCGGCGCGATGTTGTCCGGGTTCGTGAGATTGGACGCCGTCCGCATCTGCTCGGTGAGCTCCTCCTCGGACATCATCATGACCGTCGCGACCATCCCGCCGAACCGGAAGATGTAGAAGAACAGGACAGGCAACAGCGCCCACGCCGTGTTCTTCAGGATGTGGAAAATCGACCCCACGTCGGAGTAGAACCACGAGGTGGCGTACAGCGAAAGCGTGAACGACACCCAGATGGCGAAGGCTCCGACCAGCGGGATGGAGTACGACTGCAGGCGAATCTGCCGGAGCGCCCCCTCGGCCAGTGTAAACTCGTTGGGTCCCGGGTTCACGGAGAATGAAACCACCGAGAAGAGCTCCTGAACCATCAGGTAGGAGATGGCGGTCCCGACGACCCCGATGAACAGGATCAGCAGTATTTCGAATCGCAACCCGCGCTCCCCGGCCTCCTCCTCGTAGAAGACGCTGGGTGCGAAAAGCAGGCGGCGATAGAGCCGCCACTTGTTGGCGATGTACGTGCCCGGGTTCCGAATGACGTTTGTGACACTCATACAGGGCGAAGTGAGCGAGTGACCCTCATGTCTCTTTTGAAATTGTGAAAGCGGTTACGCAGTGACGTTACGCCGGGGCCTCGACCGTCGGGACGGGAATCTCCGCCAGAACGTCCTCAACGATGGCGCCCTTGTCGACGTCGTTGACCTGCGACTCGGCGGTGAGGACGAGGCGGTGGGCCATACAGGCGCGGGAGACCGTCTTGACGTCGTCGGGGGTGACGTACGTCCGGCCCTCGATAACCGCCTGTGCACGGGCGGCCTCGTAGAGGCGCTGGGTGCCACGCGGGCTCATACCGACGGAGACCCGGTGGTCCTCGCGGGTCGCACGGGAGACCTCCGCGATGTACTGGAGCATGTCCTCCGTGACTGTGACCGTCTCGGGAACTTGTTGGAGCGCGCGCACGCGGTCAAGGTCAAGCACCTTGCCGGCCTCGGGCGTGGCGACCGTACGGTCGTTCCGGCGGCGGAGAAGTTCGACCTCGCCGTCGATGTCGGGGTAGCCGATGGAGGACTTGATGTTGAAACGGTCCATCTGCGCTTCGGGGAGCGGGAACGTACCCTCCTGCTCGACGGGGTTCTGGGTCGCGATGACGAAGAAGGGGTCGGGGAGCTGGCGGGTCTCGCCCTCGACGGTGACCTGCCCCTCACCCATGGCCTCCAGGAGCGCCGCCTGCGTCTTCGGCGGCGCGCGGTTGATCTCGTCGGCCAGGACGATGTTGGCGAAGATGGGGCCCTTGTTGAACTCGAAGTCGTTCTCCTGCTCGTTGTAAATGTGGGTGCCGGTCACGTCGTTGGGCAGCAGGTCCGGCGTGAACTGGATCCGCGAGAAGGAGAGCCCGAGCGCCTTGGCGAAACTGTTCGCCGTCAGCGTCTTCCCGGTGCCCGGCACGTCCTCAAGGAGCACGTGGCCACGGGAGAGAAGACCGACCAACACGGTCTCCAAGAACTCTTCTTCGATGATGACCGCGGAACCGATTTCATCGATTACCGCATCAATCTCGTCGCTCGCTTCATCGATCGACAGTTCGTTGGCCGCCATACATCGCTGAAAGAGTTTCATCCCTAATAATCGTATCGGTAAGTTGTGGCGCCTCTGAACGCGACGGCGAGAAGAAAAACCGAAAGACTGCGACGGGTTACGAGCGGAACGTCCAGACGAGCGCGATGGCGGCCAGCAACACGAACGTCAAGGCCCCCGTCGTGACGCCGGTCGCGCCCAGCATATAGATGAGGTAGCTCACGACGCTCGCGACGACGCCGATCAACAGGCTGGCCGCCGCGTGGACGAGTTCACCGCGACTCGTCGGCGTCTCGTCGCTCATCTGCTCGCCGATGCTGAAGGCATTGTGCCCCAAATCGAAGGCGAGAATCGTGCCGATGGTGGCCACGATGAGGAACGGCGCGGAGTTGCCGAGCACGCCGCCGAGCATGACGCCGAAGAACAGCACCGCGACGCCGACTGAAACCCCGCGACGGGACTCGATACCGAAGAGGCTCCCCGCGATGCCCACGACGCCGAGCAGGCAGAAGACGAGGGCCAGGACGGAGACGGCACCGCCCGCAAGCCCGCCGAACAGGGCGGCGATGACCGCCGCCGCGCTCGATAGGGTTGTGGGCGAATGCGTTACTTCGACTGACGGTACAGCTTCGTTGAGTGATTCCGTGCTCATTTAGACCCACCTCGCTTGCGCCTTCTGGAACTGCAGATCGAGTCTGTCGTTCGGGTCCCAGTCCACGACGCGCACGCCGCGCTCACGGAGGATACGGACCCGAACGGACCGTTCGATACGGGTCAGGCGCTGCCCGATCGTACGGTCCGCGGTCGTGTTCGGACTGATGACGGTGACGAGATGCCCCGCGGAGTCAAGGCGCCGGGCGACCTCGCCGGCGTAGTCGTCCACCAGCGGGGTGAACAGGAACACCTGCGAGTTGCTCGGCAGGCGCCGCCGGATATGCGTCATCGGGTCGATGTAGCTCCCCTGGATGTCCTGTCGCTCGGGCGGACGTGGGGAGAGCGCCGGGTGCTGTGCGAACAGCCGCCGGGCGCGCTCTAAGTGTTCGCTACCCGCGCCGGGCGAGAGCCAACACGGAACCGTGTCGAAGGCCGCGACGCCGACCATGTTCCCCTCGTCGTAGAGGGCGCCGAACACGTCGCTCGCCGCGTGGACGGACTGGTCGACCGCGTGCGGCCGACCCGCCCCGGCCGAAACGTACGCGTTCTGTCGGGTGTCGAAGAGGATTGTGACCGTCGCCGCCCGCTCCTGGCGGAAGTCGATGGTCGAGAGTTCGCCCGTCTTCGCCATGCGGTTCCAGTTGATGCGGTTCATCGGGTCCCCGTTCTGGTAGTCCCGGACGGAGTGGAACTCGAGGCCGGAGCCGCCGGCCGAGGTGGACACGTCGCCCGCGAACTGCGTCGTCTGGGCCCGGACCGGGATGCTGCTGGTGACCCGGAGCGGCGGGAAGCAGACGATTTCGGCAGGTGGCGTCACGAGCGAAACCCGCTCGACACTACCGCTGAAGTCCCGCGCGACCGCGAGCATCGGCCACGTGTACTCGCCGCGCTCGACTACGACCGTGTACTCGAAGCGCGCGGTCGAACCGGCCTGCAGAGCGGTGTGGAGCCGGGGACAGCCCTCAGTCACGACGAACGCGTCCGGAACGACGTCGATGAGCCGCAGGTCGGGGAGCATCGAATCGCCCGCGTTGTGGACGGTGACGGTGACCTCGACCTCCTCGCCGGGCTCGGGGTCCGTCTCGCTGAGTTCCCGCTCGACTTCCAAGTTCTCGGAGCGGGGAACGGTGTTGAGGTGCGCGTACACCGAGTAGCCGACCGCAACCGAGCCCGACAGCATCAGTGCGGGGCTCGAAACGAAGACCCCGGTGCCGAGCGCGACGAGCGCGAACGCGGCGATACCGAGCCACCGGTAGGTCCGGTGGAGGCTCACGTCCTCGAAGGCCTCGTCCGTTTCGTAGGAGGGTATCGAGGAGTCCGGAACGTTCCAGTTGCTCTCGACGCCCTCGGTCTCGTCCTCCTCGCTTTCCTCGGAGCCCCCGAAGAAGCGGCTCAACAGGCCGCCATCGTCCTCGTCGGTTTCGATGTCGTACGCCGACATCTCCACCTCGCCGTAGTCGATGAGCGTCTCGACGACGTACTCGAAGTCGGTGCGCCAGCCCGTGGACTCGTCGGAGTTCGCGAACACCTGTCCGAGCGTCGACTCGTCCTCCACGTCGCGGGACTCGCCCTGGAAGAACGACGCCACGCGCTCGTCGTCGATCCAACTGCCGCTTTCGAGCATGGCGACCGCCTCGGCCTCCGAACAGCCCTCGCGGTCGCGGATGAGCGCGACGGCGAGCACTTCGAGTCGGCCCTCGAGTTGCTCGCGGTTCTCGAGAATCCCCTGTCGCAGGTGGGTCATCTCGTAGAGCATGCGGTCGACGTCGTCGCCCGGAACGGGGTTGTCCGCCGGCCGTTCGGGGTTCGGCGTCTCCGCTTCGGTCAGTTCGCTGTTCAGCCGGACCCGCGCGTTCAACAGCCCCATCAGGGCGGCAACGACGCCGATGGCACCGATGAGGCCCGTGCCGAACGGAATCGACTCGCCCACGCTCGGGACCGCGATCATCACGACACCGAGGAGGAAGAACACCGCTCCGATAGCGATGAAAATCCGGTCGAGTACTTCGTCTATCTCCATCTAATTCTCACCCCCGTTCGTGGCGGGGTTGTCAGTTTCGGTCGCCCCGTACTCGGATTCGATGCGCCGGAAGACGTCGAGCGCGAGTTCCTCGCGGCTCTCGGGGTCGCGCTTGCCGTAGCGGACCTCGTTGAACAGCGTCGTGAGCTCGTCGACGTCCTCGCGGTTCATGCCGACCTCAACGGCGGCGTCCGCGAACTCGCCCGGCGTGCTGGACTCGGGGTTCGGCACGTCGAGCAAGGAGGTCATCTCGTACCACGCGCGGTAAACCTCGTTGTCCACGTCTGCGTCGTGCTCCGCGAGGCGGTCCGCTGCGGCGCCCGCCGCCGCCGCGAGGTCAGCCACGTCGGGGCCTTCCTCGCCTTCTTCTTCCTCTTCTTCTTCCATCTCGACCATCTGGTCACCGGAGGCGCGGAAGAGGACCACGCCCGCGCCGAGGAGCAACGCGCCGAGAACGCCGGCGAGCACGACGGGGGAGACGTTCGTCGGGATAACGCCCGTCGTCGCGGAGTTGTTGAGGGCCTGCTGGACGCCGCTGCCCCCGCTGTCGCCGGTAGCCCCGCCGGTGTTACAGGCGGTGTTCAGGAAGTAGCCGACGAGCGCGACGGGGATGATGCCGTAAATACTCAACAGGGCGGTTCCGAAAGAGTACCGGCGCTTGATGAGATATATCACGCCGCCGAACGCCCCGAAGTACAGAAGCCCACCGATTCCGGAGGCGAGGAAGTCAACGCACTGCGTGATGTTCCCGATGGTCGCTCCCCCTCCGCTTCCCTCCCCGGAGAGCGACGTGCCGTTGCCACTCGGCATGCTTGTGTTGTTGTTCATCTCCAGTCCGCTCCCGCTGGGGGACTCCTGGATTGACCCCCCTTCCGGGCCGACGTCCCGGGTGGACTGAATGGTCGCGGCACCCATCGAAATCGCCGCTATCGCCGCGAGGCCAATAACGACGAAACGGAGGGTGTCTCGCGTTGCATAACTAGCCATATGGGCATGAAAGAGAATTACGGTTATATTTCTTTTTCCTTCTGGGCGCGATATTACCAACAGTCATATCGGCAGAGTGCGAACAGTTCCGTCGAAACGATTATGTAGGTTCTTCCTCGTTCTTCACTGCATGCAGCGACGAAAGTTCCTCACCGCGATGGGTGGTGCCGTAACGACTGCTGCGTTCGCCGGCTGCGGCGGTGGCGGCGGCAGCCAGAACACAGGGGGCGAATATGGCCAACAGACGACTGAATACAGCGGCGACGTCGCCGCGACCGTCGAATACGCGGACGGCGGGTTCGACCCGAGAAAAGTCGGACCGATCCCCGTGGACGGGACCGTGGAGTTCGTCAACGGGACCGACAGCACCCACAACCTCGCGTCCGACAAGGTGGGGGACCTCCCCAGTTGGAGCCTCAGTCAATCCGAGTGGGAGGCCGGACAGTCGGTGTACTTCACGTTCACGGAGGCCAACATCTACGCCTTCCGCAACAAGAGCCGGACCCGCTTCAACACCTGTGGCGCCGTCGTGGTCGGTGAGGACAAAACCATCGAGGATATTCCGAACCTCCCCTGCGAGGAGGACGATCTCGGCTTCGAGTTCGGGGGCGGCGACTCCGACAACTCCACCGACGGGAACGCCACCGACGGGAACACCACGTCCAGCAACGACGAGAACGCTTAACCGGAGTGGCGTCTCACCTTCAGGCCAATGAGTGACGACGGAGAGCGAGCGCAGGAGCTGTTCCGCGAGATCCAACGCTCACCGGACTTCGAACGGGTCGACGAGCTACGGGAGTTCCTCCGCTCCGACGACCCGAAAGCCCGGCGCTCGGCCCTCGACGCGCTCGAGGTGCTCGGGAACTACAAGCCCGAGTTGTATCTCTCGGAGGCCAACCGGATAGCGGAACTGCTCGACGACGGGAACAAGGAAGTCCGGGTAGGCGCGGCGTCGGTCGCCGCGTCGCTCGGGCGGGCGGACCCCGAGCGCGTGGCCGAGATGGTACCCTCCTTGGGTGCGCTGTTGGAGGACGACTACATCGTCGTCCGGACAAACGCCGTCGAGGCGCTCCGCTACGCGGCACAGGAGGACCATGCGGCCGTCGCGCCCTACGTTGAAGACCTTCTGGCGTACTTCGACTCGTCGAGTCACAAGACGAAACGACACGCTGTGAGCGCGGTCGCGACGGTTTCGCTCGGGGAGCCCGAAGCGGTCGTCCCCGCGGTCCCGGCGCTCTTCGAGCGCTTCCGGATCGGTCAGGGCAACGACGGGCAGGTACAGCGGCCGTCGGGCGACCACGGTTCCGAGTCGACCGTGAGCCACGGCCCCTCCCGACAGGAACTCGACAGGCGGGACGAAGCGTTGGAAATCCATCGGGACATCCGGCAGGCCGCCGGCCACGGCCTCTACGAGGTCGCGAAGGTCGAGCCCGAAGCGGTGCTCGGCTACGCCGGCGCGTTCGGGGAACTGCTCAGTGACGACGACCCGCAGGTAAACGCCGTCTCCGCGGACGTGTTCGCCGTCCTCGCGGATTCCAATCCCGAAACCGTTGTCGAGTACGCGGACGCCGTCGCGGACGCGCTCGAAATCGACGCGTACTTCGTGAACGGCCCCGCGGCACGGGCGCTCATTATCGCGGCCGACGCCGACGAGGACGCGATTCGCTCGGCGGTCGCGGAGCACACCGACGCCCTGGTCGGCCTGCTCGACCACGAGGAGGAGACCGCCGAGGCCGCCGCGGCCGGCTTGCTCTCGATTCTCGCCGGGGACGACCCCACGGCGCTGGACCCGGCCGAAGAACGGCTGAAGCGCCTCGCGGAGAGCGAGACCGACTTCGTCCGTGCAGCCGCCGAGGACGCGCTCTCCTCTCGGTAGCGAGGGGTTGAACTGGGCGGCGCACGAACACGGTCCATGAACGAACCGCGGTCCTCCCGGCGGGCGCTTCTGGGCGCCGTTGCGGGCGGGACCGCCGCGCTGGCCGGTTGTGGCTCCGATTCCGGCGGAACCGACGACGGCATCGCCGACTCGGCGGACGCGTTCGGTCACGTCTTCGCGAACATCCCCGACGAGGTCAGCCTCAACCCCTGGGCGGTGGGCTACCCGAGTAACTTCGCTCCGCTCCTCTTCGAGAACCTCACCTTCCGGACGCCGACCGGCAGGGTGCTGGCGCCGCTCGTCGAGCGCGTCAGCCGCGACGGCGGGCACGTGGAGGTTCGACTCGCCGACGGCTATTCGTGGTGGAACAGCGACGACGTCACGGCGCGTGACCTCTGGGTTGGGGAGCGCATCCGCGCGCTGCTGGGGCGGCGGACACACGGCGAGGCGACCGTCGTCGGCGAGCGGCGGATACGATTCGACTTCGAGCGCCCGACCGCACGGGAGCTCGTGCTTTCGGCCCGGCTGAACGGCGTGCTCAACGCGCCCCGGTGGCACTACGACTCGTGGCGACAACGCCTCGCGGATGCGTCGAACGGTGACGAACGCGAAGCCGTCGGCGCGGAGCTACGCTCGACCCAAATCCCCCTAGAGGAGGCGATGGAGGTCGGACTCGGCTGTGGCCCCTACGAACTGACGGAGGTGTCGGTGAACCGCCTGCTGCTCTCGCGCTACGACGACCACCCCCGTTCGGACGAGATTTCCGTCCCGCGGCTCTGGTTCCCGGTCGCCCAGCGCCAGCGCTCGAACCAGCTCATCGCCCGGGGGGACATCGACGGCGGCCAAGGGGTCATCTCACGGGAGGCGTACGACACGCCCGACCACATCCAGCAGTTGGCGCGCTATCGGACCGCGAACGGGACGAAACTCGTGTTGAACTGGCGCAACCCCCACCTCGCGCG